>Ga0302293_10000542_pt1 | contig 20106 bp, 10 predicted proteins | sample III_Fen_N2_2_FD_198758 | JGI IMG/M metagenome (GOLD analysis project Ga0302293, IMG submission 198758) | Peat permafrost microbial communities from Stordalen Mire near Abisko, Sweden - III_Fen_N2_2 | ecosystem: Environmental > Terrestrial > Soil > Wetlands > Permafrost | place: Sweden: Abisko...
ATTCCGGACGCATGTTCTGTAAAAACATACGCATGCCGCCGGATTCCAATTGGAACACGCCGTCGGTATCTCCGGAGGAGATCATTTCATATACGCTTGAATCATCCAGCGGGATTTCTTCGGGTTTCATGTCCACGCCGATCTGGCGCATCAAATCCAGCGCATCGCGAATCACGGTGAGTGTGCGCAGGCCAAGAAAGTCCATTTTCAGCAACCCCAGATGCTCCAACGTACCCATGGGGTATTGGGTGGTAACGACTTCATCATTCACCTGCAAAGGCACATAATCGGTTACAGGCCGCGCAGTAATCAGCACACCTGCTGCATGGGTGCTGGCATGCCGGGGCATGCCTTCCAGCGCCATGCTGGTTTCGATAAGTTGTGCTACGGCTGGGTCGGTATTGACCATCTCATGCAGTTGCGGGCTGATCTGTACGGCTTTTTCCAGCGTCATGTCTAGCGCAAAGGGAATGGCTTTGGCAACCTGATCGACGGCCGCATAGCTCATACCCAGCACGCGACCGACATCGCGTACCACCGCTTTAGCTTTCATGGTGCCAAAGGTGATGATCTGGGCTACGTGATCGGCTCCATACTTGCGGGTTACGTAATCGATCACCTCTTGTCGGCGTTCATAGCAGAAGTCCACATCAATATCAGGCATACTGATGCGCTCGGGATTAAGGAACCGCTCAAAGAGCAGGTTGTACTTCAGAGGGTCGAGCATGGTAATGCGAAGCGTGTAGGCCACTATACTTCCAGCACCGCTGCCGCGGCCGGGGCCGACCATAATGCCGTTGCGTTTGGCGTAATCGATGAAATCCCACACGATTAAAAAGTAATCCACAAAACCCATTTGGGAGATTACGCCCAGTTCATACTCCAGTCGTTTACGGGATTCGCTTTCAGAATTGTCCACCTGATCGGGGTAAAAGGTGCGCATACCCTCCATGCACAGGCGGGTGAGCATTTCCAGTGGCGTTTCGCCGGTTGGAATCGGAAAGTTGGGCAGATGACGCGTGTTGAAATCAAACTCAACATTGCAGCGGGCGGCGATTTCTGCCGAACGATCAATGGCTTCGGCAAGCTTGGGGAACAGTTGCCGCATTTCATCTTCGCTTTTCACATACAGGTCTTCCGTCTCCATGCGCATGCGGGCTTCATCCTGCAAGGTTTTACCCGTTTGCACACACATGAGCACTTCCTGTGCGGCGGCATCTTTACGCAGGAGATAATGACAGTCGTTGGTGGCGACCAGCGGGATGCCTGTTTCCCGTGAAAGGGCAATCAATTCCGGCAATACCTGTCGCTCTTCGGGGATGCCATGGTCCATGATTTCAATAAAGTAGTTGCCTTTCCCAAACATCTCCTGCATATCCAAGGCGTAAGTGCGGGCATCCTCATGACGCCCCTGCAATAAAAGTTTGGGTAAATCGCCGCTGAGGCAGGCACTCAAGCAGATTAAACCTTCCGCGTGTTCACGCAATAGCTTGTAGTCCAGTCTTGGGCGGTAGTAAAAACCCTCGGTAAACCCAAGACTGATCAGTTTGGTCAGGTTTTGGTAGCCTTTCTGGTTTTCGCAAAGCAAAATCAAATGGCTATACTCGCGGCTTACGTAGGTTTTATCAAAGCGATCGGGGCATACATAGGCCTCGCAGCCGATGACAGGATGAATGCCCTCATCTTTGCAAGCGCTGTAAAAATCGACGGCGCCATACATAACGCCATGGTCGGTTACGGCGCAATGCTGCATGCCAAGCTCTTTTAAACGTTTGACCAACGGCTTGATGCGGCATGCGCCGTCCAGCAGGCTATATTCGGTGTGCAGGTGTAAATGAGCGAATGCCATGATTGCCTCCTATATTCCCTGAAAATAAGGTTAAGATGAATTGTGAAGCAGCAGGGGCGGCGGGTATCCGTGGAAATCCGAATGCTGACCGTCAATGGATAAAAGGGTTCGGGGATCAGATTCACTGGTATCAGCAAGGCAAATGCATGTAAAAATCGCCAGCGCCATCAAAACGAGCTTGTTTTTAAAGCGCGAACGCATGGTTGCCTTTGCTACAGAGTATACCCCAAACCGTGCGGCAGAGCAAGGGTCGCTTGCCCCGCGCCTGTGGCTGTGATATACTTTGTTGAGTCGGTTTTCGGATTGACGGAACCAATCAATCAAAGGAAACGGAGGCGATCCCATGGCGCTGTTTGACGCGGACAAATCGGGGGTGCTCTGGGATGCCGTGGCGCTGTCCAACGCGTTTATATGCGAGTATATGCCTGCCGCGCCTGAAGGTTATGTAAAAATATATCTGTATGGATTGCTGTATGCGCATTTCCCCTCCGCTGCGGAAGGGCTTACAGCCGGAGCGCTGGCTAAGGAACTGGGCATGGAGGAAAGCGATGTGCTGGCGGCCTACCAATACTGGGAACGCTGCCGACTGGTAAGCCGCACGCAGGACAAACCACCCAGATTCTCCTATTTGAGTGTGCAACAGGCGATGATGGGGCGGCAAGCCGCGCCTGCCGATGAGGGATACATGCAGTTTGCGCAGGCGCTGTATGCGATTTTCGGTGAAAAGCGAAAACTGCACGGCGGTGAAACTCAGCTTTGCTATGAATGGGTGGAGCAACTGGGATTGCCCCGTGAGGTGGTGCTGATGCTGGTACAGCATCTGGCAACCACGCGCGGTGTCAATTTCAGCTTCAAAGACGCGCAAAAGCTTGCCGTTGAACTAACCGAACGCCACATCGTAACGCTGGAGGATGCGGAGCAGTTTTTTGCCCGCAGCCAGGCAGCTTGGGATGGCACGCAGCGGGTACTGCGGCGCATCAGCAAATTCCGTGCTCCTACGGTGGATGAGATCGACCTCTACCTGAAATGGACAAAGGAATGGGGCTTTGTGCCCAAGGCCATTGAAGCCGCCTGCGCCGAAATGACGGGCGGTGACCCGAGCTTTAAATACCTTGACAGCATTTTGCGAGGCATACACGAGCGTGGAAACCGTAAAGCCACGACCGCCGAGCAACTTTCCAAACAATTAACCAAAGAAAAGGACGAGGCGGAGCAGATCCGCGAGGTGTTGCGTGCGGCAGGGCTTTCCGCCAATGCCAATCAGGACATGGTGCGCGAGGTATACCGCGACATGCGGGAAAAACTGCCGCATGAAACCATAGTGCTTGCAGCACGGGAGATCAGCCGCAAAAAGCGGACACAGTCGCTGGACAAGCTGGAAGAGCTGGTGGCGGCATGGAGCGCCAAGGGTCTGAACAACACTGATGAGGTGGAAGCATATCTGGAGCAGGTGAAGGATCAGAACGACCGGCTGCGTGAGCTGTTTACACTCATGGGCTGGGGCAGCCTGCCCACGCCAAGGGATCGGGAGCTGCTCGCCAAATGGCGTGGCGAATGGGGTTTTCCGGATGACGTGCTCAGAAAAACGGCGGAATACTCTGCCGGAAAGAACGTACCCATGTCCTTTATGGATAAGGTGCTGGAAAACTACCGTGTGGCAGGCATCACCACGGTAGCCGCTATGGAAGCCGATCATGAAAAGCATCGCGAAGCATACCAGCAGAAAGGCGCGCAAGAGAAGCCGGGAAAGACCGTGATTGAGCAGCGCTATGAGCAGCGCGATTACGACTTTGCGCAATATTCCGGGTTAACGCCCGAGGAGATCGAGGAGGTGCGGCGCTATGACACGTGACCAGCTAATCCTGCAGCTTCAGCAGGAATACGCCACCCGCCGTGAAGACAATCTGCGTGCCTATGATGAGCGTGTGAATGCCGCCTGTGAACAGAGCCAGGGCTTGCGGGAGCTGTTGGACGCCCGCCGTATCGTGCTGATGAACGGCATTCGCAGCGCGCTTTACCCCGTAAAGAAAGATACGGAAGCAAACGTTACATTGCCGGGTACATTATCTGATTACAACACACGCATTGCCGCCAAGCTTGCGGCCAGTAGTTTACCCGCAGACACGCTGGCGCCGATCTATTGCTGCCCCCTGTGCAAGGATGAAGGCTATGTGTACGACCCCTCTCGGAGGATGTGCGCATGCTTTGAGCAAGCGTTGAATCACCGGATGCTGAATGAACTGGGCTTGAAGAAAACGCAGACATTTGAACATTTCGATGAGGAGCGTTTCAGTGATGATCCGCCGCTGAGTCAACGCTCAATGATGCGTCGCAACCGCGATATTTGTCAGCGTTATGCCGATGCTTACCCAGAGGCTGAAATGCATGATATGCTTTTTACCGGGAAAAGTGGGCTGGGTAAAACATTCCTGATGCAGGCGATTGCGCATCGTGTAACGGAGCGCGGCTTTGGCGTGCAGTATGTGAGCGCCTACAAACTGTTGGAAACCATGCGAAAGGCTTATTTTGAAAATAACAGTGATATCATGCAACCGATAATGGACGCGCCGCTGCTGTTGATTGACGATCTTGGCACGGAGCCGCTGATGGAAAACATCACTGTGACCCAACTTTTTAACTTGCTTAACGAACGGCAAAACGCCGACAGGCATACCATCATCAGCACAAATCTGAACATGCCGGAGTTAAAGGCGCGTTATACAGAGCGCATCACCTCGCGGCTACTGGACGAAACCCGCTGCAAGGTGGTCAAGTTTATCGGTGACGATATCCGCATGCGCAGTGCCAAACCCACCTCTTCTGTCGCAAATGGGGGCAATGCATGAACATCCAGATTTATGTGGGCAAAAAGAACCCGGATGTGCTGAAAGCAGAGCGCTTTTTTAAGGAAAGGCGCATTCCCTATCAGTTGGTGGATTTGAAAAAGCATAAGTTAGGGCAAAAGGAACTGACCCTGTTTGCCAAAGCGGCGGGCAATGCGGCTGCGTTGGTGGATCGTGCGGGGATGAAAGCACTGGAACGCCCCGTGGCGCATATGAGCACCGAAAGTCTGATCCTGAGTGAGCTCATGAACGACCCGATGGCGCTGGTTAGCCCCATTGTGCGTAATGGCAACGTTGCGACAGTTGGAGCGAATGAAGAGGAGTGGCTTCGCTGGGTGGATAGCACAAAGTGAAGCTGTGATGACAGGTCGTTGAGCATTTCGATCGGCATCAATCCTGTGCGATACGGGATAAGGATTACATCAGTACCCACTACCGAGACTGGAAAGGGTGCGAAGACATGGGGCTTCGATACGATGTTGTCTGAATGCCGAAAAGCGGCAAACCAATAGCACAGGCAATATACTCAAAATGAAGTTGATTGAAATGAAATCGTTGCACGGATTACGACTCTTTATTATATCGGCAGGGAAATAGATGGCAGGTAAACCCTTGTGTGATTAAATCCCATCTATCTCTTCTGATGCCCTGTACCGCGCGCACCTGTACTTCCGCAGAACGGTGATCGCGCGGTTTTGGATGCATACCGGATAGCAGATCGACCTTTGTACAAGGGTTAGCCCTACCATTCGGAGCAAAATAAATCGCCCTTTCACAGGGCGCATGTTTGGAGGATTGAACCATGAAAAAACCTTCTTTTTCCTTGCGAGACCTGACCAGCGCGGCGGTAATTGCCGCGCTGTACGCTGCGCTGACGTTGCTGTTTGCAGCCATCAGCTACGGGCCGTTTCAGTTTCGTGTTTCCGAGGCGTTTACGCTGCTCCCCGTGCTTTTTCCACAAGCGATACCCGGGCTCACCCTTGGATGTCTGATCGCAAACCTGCTTGGCAGTGCCACACCGTGGGATGTGATCTTTGGAACGCTGGCGACACTGCTTGCGGCCTTGCTGACGCGTCTGTGGCGTAAAACCCTGTGGCTGGCTGCGGCCGCACCGGTGGTATGCAATGCGGTCATTATCGGGCTGGTATTGCATTTTACGCTCGCGGATGTTTTCCTGTGGCCGACGATCGGCAGCGTGGGATTCGGTGAAGCGGTTATCGCCTATGGCTTGGGGGTGCCATTGGTGTTGGCGCTTCGGCGTGTGCCTTTTTTAAGGGAGCTTAGCGAGCCTGTACAGAAAAAGATTGCCGATGTGAAGAAAATCGATTGAACGATCGTTAATTTCAAGGAGCCGGACGGTAATCGATAGACGGGTGCCGGCGGAGGGATGCAGTAATATGGACGGAAAATTCTGGCGCTGGACGCACAAAGCGTTTATATTGTTGCTTTGCCTGCTATTGTTGATGCAGGCTTCAATCGTATACGCAGAAGAAGAATCGGCGCCACCAACGGTAACGACGGTGGAGACCGCAACAGCAGCGCCTACCGATGTACCCGCAACGGAAAAACCTGTTTCGACAGACACAAGCACCCCCAGTGCTACCGACACCACCACCCCTGCAGACACAACGGTTACGCCGACGGATACCACCACAACTCCCGACAGTTCCGCCACTCCGGAGGGTTCCGCCACGCCCGCACCGGAAGAGACAGCGCCTACCTGCGATATTCCCGATTGCCCCCATGTAACGGTGGACGCGGATGGGAACACCATCGCCTTATGCCCGCTGGGCGAATGGATGCTGGCGCATGGGCTGGGTACGCCGGAACCTTTGATGGCCGGGATGATGGCCTTGTTATCGGCAACCGATTCAACCACGATAGCACTCACGGATGGAACGACCACAATCTACCGCAGCGGCACTTATGTTCTCACCGGTGGTACCGCCACTACCGAAGTGGTGATTAATCCTAACCTGGCGGTCGCCATTCTTCTACAGGGTGTGACCATCAATAAACTTACGATCGGAAACGGTGCGTCGGCGCAGTTCGACTTTTCGGATTCCAATCTGGTGAACCTCCTTCACACGGGAGACGGCGAAATTCTGTTCGACGGAACAGGCAGTTTGGTAGTAAATACCGTAGATGACTTGGGCAACGCTACCATGACCATGGCTGGCGGAAGCCTTCTGCTACCGGATGCCGCTATAAGCGCGAACGGTCGAAAACGCTATGATTTCAATGCCACCGGAGCAAGCTCCGCGATCGTGGATAACGCTTACTTCCCCTTCTCGCAACCGGATGGTTCGGATGTGGCGCATCTGTGGCTTCCTCTGCCTGACGCGGGGGAGAGCTACCGCAGTACGGTGGTGAGCGGTGTGCTCACTGTGCTTTCCGCACCAGAGGAACCCAGCGGTTCTACCGTGTTTGATATGGACGGTACCCCTGAATTAAAAGTAGTTGCGGGACAGAGCTATGCCATTGTATCCGGAACCGGAACACCGATCGCACACACGCTGACTGTGGATCAAAGCGGAGTCACCTTGGTACTAAACAATGTCGACTTTTCCACCACGGCTGATGTGACATTGCTCAATACTTCACGACTTCATCTCAATGGCAGTGTCAATCTAAAGAGCGTTTCCACAACCGCGACGGCGAATCTTTCCGGTACGGCAACGCTGCTTGTGGGTACGCTAAATGTTGCAGCCCTCAACTGCGCTAACACAGTAAAACTTTGCTTTGGTACCAATGGTGGCGCATGTTTTTCGGCGTGGCAGACACTGGTTTCGCCTACCGACCTTGATGCAGTAACCAGCCTGACCTATAACGGACAAAGCTACGCTATCGCTTATGCGGCAAGCGATCACCTGACGGTTTATACGCCTCTGCCAACCCCTGCATCCGGCATGCGGTATGATCTACAGCTCAACGGGACCACCCTTACGGCGACGCAGATTCCCGTGGGCACTCAAACTCTCGTAATGGGAGCTACAGGCATTCATATCACCGCAAGCGGCAGTTATGTGATCGTATCGGATGGCGATACCACCGGCGGCCTGATCATCGCGGATGGACTGAATGTTTCGCTGATTCTGCGCGATGCACGGACAAGCGGTAGCTTGACGGTCGGCGCTGGCGCTACGGTGACCGCGAATCTGGAAGGCAGCAACCGATTCGATGGCGATGTTACACTTGGCGATGGGGTCACTTTCACTGTTGGAGGTTCCGGCGCTTTACTGACAAGTACAATATCGGCGCTTGGCACCGCCAGCACCACCATTGGCGCTAATACGAATGTATCGTTGACATCAGGCACAACCATTGGTGGCAGTTCACTCAAGCCAACGGTGATTAGCGTTACGGACGGTTCGACGCTGCCGGTTACTGATACAGCGATCACACTGAAAATTGGCACAAATAAGCCTATACATACCACAACGGCTGCAAATGGTCATGTAACCCTGTGGGGCACAAAGGCTGTTACCAACGCATCTGTTGTGGTACTATCGCAGCTTAACACCTATGCCGATATTCTCACCGGCGACCTCGCCAACCCGGACGCGCTTCCGGTGATCACCAATGTTGTAATTCATGATAACAGTTATGTCTCCTTTTCCGTTACCAACGCGCAAACCGCCGGCATTCAGTATTATTTGAACCGACCCGGCGACACGATGCCCGATACATACGATGCGAGCGCCCAAACGGTTGCACGACTGTTTGGCCAGTGTAACATACCGGGTTTGAAAAAGGGCGATGTGGTCACATTCCGTGCATATGCAGCGCGTGCTACGGGGCAGATACTTTCAGCGGAAACGGCGGATGCGTTCCAGTTCAGCGACCAGTACACGTATACAGTGGGCGCCGTACGCAAGACGTATACGCTGGCTGATCAGAGCAAGGAATATGATTTATATGCTTTCAAATTCGCTTCGGGGCTGATTCCCAAAGGAGCGACCGTAACGTATTACAAAGGAAAAACCGAACTTTCATCCGCACCGACCGACGTGGGCACGTATACGGCAACCGTTGTGATTCCAGAAGGCAACAGCGAATACCTGCCAGGGGCGGTATCGGTCACAATCACCATTACCCCCAAGGTGGTATGGATTTATCCCGAACCCGCCAGCAAGCTCAAAGGCCAAAAAGATCCGGAATTCTTCTACACTTATAGTGATATGTTTGGGGATGATGAGGTTACCGGTGTGCTGACCCGCTATGTTGGTGAAAAATATGGCAACTACCCCTATATCACCAGCGTCTTGAGCGCCCCCAGTTATTATGAGCTGAAGATCGACCCTGATAGCCCCATGTTCTTTATCGACTGGGGTCCGGGTCATTATATCAAAGTGGATCCTCTGTCCATTATCGATCCGGTTCATCAGGTGATTGAGTTCAGCAACGGCATGAAGCTCGATTTGATTTTATCCACGGCAGATAAGCTCAACATCAGTCATGTTGGCTATAGTAAGCTGGTTACGGATTCTGAAACGCATGAGACACGCCCGTTTACGCCTGAACTACGCCTGAAGCGCGGGTATGACCAGGCGATGATTATTCTTCGGGCAGAGCCGGAAATCAACACCGACGGTGGGTACGTGACCGATGCGGATGGCAATATCGAACTGCGTGGACGCACGCTGACACTGTCGGCCTATCACCTGAACAATTTCAAACGTCAACACATTACCACGGTCGGTTTCCGACTGGATGATGCGATGATGATTCTCGATTTCAGCGATCTAACCTCCGATAAAGTTCGGAAAGCAATGACAGATGCAGGGATTCCAGCGATAGGTACCGTCTACCAGATCACGTTTACACCTGTGAACAGTGTAAGCGATCTCAAGGATTACCCGGAGAAGGTACAAACGGAAAAAGCACTTGGCGCACGCATGATGGGCATGCGGGTCGAGCTTAAAAACGGAAGCCAGATGCTGGATATTTCTGCCCTGTTACCCAGCGCACAGGCCGTGTTTGACATCAGTACGCTGCTAGCTGAGGAAAGCGAAACCTCACAGGAGATCAGTGAGGTAACCATTGGCAAAAAGGCGGGGCAGACGGTGGACGAAAACAGTGTAACCACGGATACGATGGAACTTGTGCAGAAGCTAATGCTAGATAAATTGAAGAAGCTTGGCACCCTGTTTCAATATTATGCAGCCAAGATTGAAAAGCTTGACAGTCAGCTTGTGGTGCCCTATACTGCATCAGAGACTGAGGCACTCACTTACACTGCCGTCATGAAGACCAGTCCATTCCTGATCGCCAAGTTCCATAAGAATGGACTGTATGGTCTCAGCCAGACGATCTTGCCTTAACATTCGTTCTTGCAATGAAGCGTAAGGAGGAAATCCAACCATGAACCGTTTGTTGACCCGTTTGCTTTCGACTCTGTTTTTAATCATGCTTTTGCTGGCGATTCCCTTTGAATCCCTGGCAACAAGCTCACTGGATCAGAACACCGAAGATACCCAGAGCATTACGAATAACCCGGATCTTTCTGACGCGGAAAAGCAACAGTGGGCGCAATGGGCGACGGAAGATGCCGCTAATAGCAACACTTCGGACACCGCCGATTCAGATTTGGTTGCACAGTTGGAAGATGCGACCGCCGATAATACCCAGCTAGACCCTGAGGACCTTGAAAACCTCGAGTTGAATGATGCTTTACCCTCGAATATTATCAATATTCTGCTTTTAGGCGTTGATAACCGCTCGGTAGAACTGAAAAGCGGTTTGAGTGACTCGATCATCATTTGTTCCATCAATACCGACGATGGATCTGTAAAGCTTACGAGTATCACCCGTGATACCGAAGTGGTTGTGCCCGGTTATAAAAACAAGCGTCGTATCAACTGCGCGTTTAAATACGGCAGCAAGGATGGAGACCTGAATGCGGGCGCGCTGTTGGCCATGAAGACCGTGAACCGCAATTTCCAGATGAACATCCAGCGCTATGTTGTTGTCAACATTCACGGCCTCGCCAGCATCATCGATTCGCTTGGCGGCGTAGATATGGACATGACCAGTCTGGAGGCCAGCCGTATCAACTTTGAACTGCGTAAAGAGCCAATGGATTCAGTCAAGCGCAAAAAAGTGGAAGCCAAGGAAGGCGTGCAGCATCTGGATGGCATGCAGGCTGTTACGTTCGCCCGTATCCGTGATATTGATAACGACTTTATGCGCTCTGAACGTCAGCGCAAGTTGCTTGCAACCCTCATGGCTCAGGTGATGAAGGATATCGACATCAGCAAGCTTGTTAACCTCATCCAGACGGCATTGCCCTATGGCGCGACCAACCTCACCGCGGCTGACATGGTCAGCATCGGAGGTACAGTCATCACTGGCACTGCCTTGAGCAAACTTCAAAGCGGCGAGAGTGTGCTGGAACAGTTCCGTATACCGATGGATGGCACTTGGAAGTACGATGGACAAAATGGTGCGACCATGACGGCATTCCGCAGCACGGAACGCATCAAAGAAAATATCGAGGCCATGCAGAAATTTATCTATGGGGAATCCTATTATAAAGAGTAACCTGTATTGCGCGGATGGCGCATCCATTACAATATGTATGCGACGAGCCGAGGTTAACGCCTCCGGCTCGTTGTTTTGTTAAACGATTTAAAACAACCAAAAGAATGATGAAGACATGTTGGTTCATAGGGTATCGCGTAGGGGAATGATGTTTGAGCAATTCGGGTACATAGAGGCGTTGCGAACCTGTGTGTTGGTTGTTACATTTTTGAAAGGACAAACTATCCATTCCGTCGACCCGATCCATGCTCAAATGATCCAAATCAGGCGGGTTTGCGGGTAAAGCCATTGAGATTCGGAAATGTGTTTGCGGGGCTTGAATTGGTTGACATTTCCTTGAATTGGCTTATAATGAAATAGAATTCCGCTTTCATCGCGATGACATAGATAACAGACAAATAGTTGCGTTCACTAAGCCCATGATGTTGGTATGCGAGCATTTTGCTACATTACCAACTGCATGCGACGGAAGCCTGTGTTATGTAACAGATAATTCCATTTTCTCAAAGTAGCTCTGATCTCGTAACTATGCTTTTATATATATACACGCATACAGTCCGCAAATGGAACAGATATTCCCTAGACGTCCCTTGCGCAGAAGATTTGCATCATGATTTATTTATTGGCCAAGAGGAGAAAAACCATGAGAAGAATAAGTTATGCGATCATGCTTTGGATGATGGTAATGGTATTGTTATTTGCAAGCATGCCTGCCACTGCGGAAACCAAGGTGCAGCTTGATCCGCAAAAACCTCAGATGATTATGATCTGGCACTATTACAACGGCATTCAACAGCAGGTGTTCAATCGTCTGGTGCTGGAGTTCAATGAAAGCATAGGCGCACAGGAGGGCGTGATTGTCGAAGCCCATAGTCAGGGCAGCATCAACGACCTTGCAACAAAGTTGCTGGCTTCAGCCAATAGGGAACCCGGGGCGGAGGAGATGCCAGATGTGTTCGGCGCGTATGCGGATACGGCTTATCAGCTTGACCAGATGGGTTTGGTAGCCGACCTGTCCCCTTATCTGACAGAGGAAGAAAAAGACAGCTATGTGGACGCATATATCAACGAAGGTGAATTGGGTACGCCCGGCACATTAAAGGTGTTTCCCATTGCGAAATCGACAGAACTGCTTCTCTTGAACGAAACGGATTGGCTCCCTTTTGCCAAAGCAACTGGCGCGGATAAAACCAAGCTATCCACATGGGAAGGATTGGTAGAGCTTTCTAAGGCATTCTATGAGTGGAGCGACGCGCAGACCCCTGACGTTGAAGGGGATGGGAAAGCCTTTTTTGGCCGTGATGCGTTTGCCAACTATATGTTGATTGGCAGTCTCCAACTTGGGGTGGAGATGTTCAAGGTTGAAAACGGCAAAATGACGCTACAGGTGGATAAAACGGTAATGCGCCGCCTGTGGGATAATTATTATGTGCCCTTTGTGAACGGATGGTTTGGAGCCTATGGACGCTTCCGAAGCGATGATATCAAAACCGGACAGTTGATTGCACTCGTTGGCTCCACCAGCGGCGCGTTATACTTTCCAAATGAGGTAACACGCGATGATGGCACCACCTATCCGATCGTTTGCTCGGTATACCCATTGCCGAATTTTGTCAAAACCAAACCCTATGCTGTGCAACAGGGAGCGGGGATTGTGGTCACAAAAAGCACAAAGGAAAAAGAGTACGCGGTCACCTTGTTTTTGAAATGGTTTACTGCCGCGGAGCAAAATATCGAATTTTCGATACACTCTGGGTACTTGCCTGTTTTGAAGGCTGCGAATGACCAAGGGATGTTGGATCAGGAAATTTCACGGCAGGGGATCAACGACTTGTTGCGAAACATCATCGATATTGGCGTAAAGATCACTACACAATATCACCTGTATACCAACAGCGCGTTTGCGCATGGATATGACGCGCGTAAGGTGGTAGAAACCAGTATGACCGATGCGGCAAAAACAGCGGTTGCTAAGCGTGATGACCGAATCGGGCAAGGCGTAAGTCGAGCATCGGCGATTGCCAGCCTGACAGATGACGCAGCGTTTGAGGCATGGTTCTCGGCATTTCAAACACAACTGGAAGCTGCACTCCAGTAAAGCCGCAAATTTTTCAGATCAACAGACTACGTGCAACTTGTGTGAAGAGATGGATAGCATCACTATGCCTGTTTGCAGAGATTAAGGGTGAATGCAGACCGGCGTCGAAGAACGGACGAACCCAACAAACCGACGCAAGATGTCCTGATTGAAGAGGGGAAGCGGGGTGAATTGCAATGTGGTGGAAGCAAAGAGCAACGATTATCAGCCGGATCGTAGCGCCTATGTTGATTACCGCTATCTTGCAATCCGCGCTGATTGTAGGGTTACTTTCCCTGAATGGTGTGTTTGAGCAGTTACGCGAGAACGCGCTGAGCATGCTGGATGAACGAACTCAGAATAAACATCAGGGTCTCGAAACGGAAATGACGGTAAACTGGTCAACCTTACTGAGCACAAAGGAATGTATTCTGGACACTGTGGAAAATACGCTTGCGACGCAGGGAAAAAGCTATGCGGATATTCGCACGGATGCAGTTCTTAACGCTGAAATTTCGCGAAGCGTGGCTAAAGAACTGGTTTTGAGAATTAGAAGTAACAATACAACTGGCGTGTTCATGATTCTAGACGGAATCGGTGTTGTGGGGAAACCGGATACTTATGCGGGGGTATATATCCGCGATACAGATCCAAGTGGCGATGCGGCCGATAACAGTGATTTGCATTTGCTGCGAGGGTTACCTCCGGTATCCCGAAACTTAGGGATTTCGTTGGACAGTTTCTGGTCGGCAAGTTATACGTTCCCCGGTGGCGAGAATAACACTGATAATGCTTATTTTTTTGAACCATTGCGTGTGGCGAACACTCAGCCAGCCAGCCAAAACTTGCGCAACGGTTATTGGAGCGCACCATTTCAAATTAACGGCAAAGACGATGGCGCGCAAATTACGTATAGCGAACCACTGGTTAACAGCGCGGGCAAAGCATATGGTGTGATCGGAATTGAATTGAGTGAGGATTATCTGATCTCTGTGCTGAATGATGGCGAGTTCGGCAATGCCAACCGGGAATGCTATTTTCTGGGTATAACGGAGGATGACGGGAAAACGTATCGGAGAGTTACGACCGGTGGCGCGAAATATAAACAGTATTTTCATGCGGATGATCCGTTACTGGTAACAGAAGGGCTGCCGGAGGAAGGCAGGATTGCCGTGAAGAGCACACGAACAGGCGAAATGCTGCGCGGATCGGTATACGACCTGAAGCTCTATTCTACGAACACGGCGTTTTCCAACCAACAGTGGGTCTTAATCGGGTTGGAGGATGAATCGACACTCTTTGCGTTTGGGGACACCGTGCGCAGTGTATTTATTGTGGCAGCGTTGCTGGCTGCAGTGTTTGGCGGGATGGTAGCCTTACTGACGGGAAGAGGCATCGTTCGACCCATCATCAAGCTGGTGAACAGTCTGAAAACGAGCGACCCCAATGAGACATTGAAATTGGAAAAAACGAATATAGCAGAAATTGATCGACTGGCAGATGCGATATTGATCCTCAATCGGGATGTGATGGAAGCAGCAACGCGTTTATCCCGAATTTTACGGTTGTCAGGTTTACCGGTCGGCGTGTTTGAGGTGCGCGACGACAGTGATGTCGCGTACTGCTCCGATGATGTTTTTAATCTGCTGGGTCGAGAGGATTTGCATAGTAGAAACAATCTGATACCCAAAGACATCTGTCTGGCAATGGCGAAACAGGCGATGGTAGATCAGGTGGAGGAATCAATCTATCGGCTTCGGTATGCCCATGAGGAACGTTATATTCGGATAAAGCGCATGACTGATCCGCATGGCATGGTTGGCACCATTTTAGATGTAACACAGGAGATGAAAGATCGTCAACGGATTGAGCGTGAGCGCGATCACGATTTACTGACTGGGATTTTGAACCGTCGAGCATTCGAAAATGATGCGGAGTTTCTCTTCGCGCGGCAAGGAGAGTCTCTGGGCGTGGCAGCGATCATCATGCTGGATCTGGACAATTTAAAATTCCTCAACGATACGTACGGGCATGATTGCGGCGATGGTTATATCCGATCATTTGCTGAGTCGCTGCGTTTATTTGGGACGGACAAAACATTGGTGGCACGTCGCTCTGGTGATGAGTTTTATGTTTTTTTGTATGGCGGCACCTGCAAAGAAATGGTTCGCGAACGTATCCGGCAGGCATGGAACGGTATTCTGGACAGCTATTATCTGCTGCCGGATGGCTCTTCTTATAAGATGCGCGTCTCCGCAGGGGTTGCTTGGTATCCGGAAGATGCGAGATCTCTTTCTCAGTTGATCCATTTTGCCGATTTTGCGATGTACAAGGTAAAACGTAGTTCAAAGGGGACAATGGAAGAGTTTAATTCCCGGGAATATAGTGAAGAATCATTCCTTATCAGTGCTCGCGATGCACTCGACAGATTGATCGATCAGCAGATGGTCCGATTTGCTTTGCAGCCGATCCTGTCGGCGCGTACAGGCGATGTGTATGGGTATGAACTTTTGATGCGCACTAATGTACGGGAGCTTCCCAATCCACAAACCGTTCTGCGATTGGCAACGGCTGAAGGCAAGCTGGCTCATATAGAGCGGATAACCTGGATGAAGGGACTCGAAGTTGCCAAAGCAATGCTGAGCAACCGCGCAACGCCATCCGGTGTACTTTTCTTTATCAATTCAATCGCTAACCAGAAGTTGAATGCGGATGACGAGCGTTTTGTGGAGGAACAGTATGCACAGATTCTGCCGATGCTGGTGCTTGAGGTAACCGAACAGGAAAAGAGTGATCCCCTGTGTACTGAACATAAATTGAAGTTTGTGAAGCAGCATGGTGGTCATGTGGCCATTGACGATTATGGCAAGGGATATAACAGCGAGCTCGCGCTGGTAGAAATTGAATCGGATATTGTGAAAATCGATATCTCATTTGTACATAATGTGGATACGGATGTTAACAAGCAAACGCTGATCCATAACCTGATCAGTTACGCAAAGCAACGTGGCATCGCCGTATTGGCCGAAGGCGTTGAAACCCGTGAAGAGATGCGTACGCTCATCCGGTTTGGGGTAGATTATTTGCAGGGTTTCTATCTGGGGCAACCACAATTTCAACCAATGAACGCCAACAAACAAATCAAGCGGGAAATTCGACGAATGGTTGGGGAAGCGTTTGAGATCGGAGACAGAGATGATTAGCATTTCAAATGCATGAACAGCTAGCCCCTGTCGCACCTGATTCAATACGAATAAGCGCCTTCCGGCATCAACCCCGATGGGGTGGCTGGAAGGCGCTTTATTCCTATGCTTGTGATTTTAAGATCGAGTTAGTCCTTTTCTTCTGCCAGACGGATTTCGATGGCTCGGATAACGGTCTCGATCACCTTCAGGCGCGCATATTGTTTGTTGTTGGCTTCAACCACTGTCCATGGGGCGTAAGCGGTATTCGTCTTTTGCAGCATCTCATTGACCGCGTTTTCGTAAAGCGGCCACTTTTCACGGTTTCGCCAATCCTCTTCCGTGATTTTCCACTGCTTTTCAGGCGTGTTTTTTCGATCGTTAAAACGAATGAGCTGCGTAGCGCTGTCAATTTGCAGCCAGAACTTACATAAAATTGTGCCCTGGCTGGCAATATCCGCCTCAAAACGATTAATCTCCTCATAGGCACGCTTCCATTGCGGCTCAGTGCAGAAACCTTCTACGCGTTCTACCATTACCCGTCCATACCAGGTGCGGTCGAAAATGGCGGTGTGACCATTCTGAGGAAGCGCGTGCCAGAAGCGCCACAAGTAATGATGGCTTTTTTCAAGCGGTGTGGGTGCGGAGATGGGCACCACATCGAAACCGCGTGCATCCTGAGCGGAGGTAAGGCGGCTGATGACGCCGCCTTTGCCGGCGGCATCCCAACCCTCAAAGCATATCACCATAGGAATGGCACGCCGATAAAGATCATTTTGCAGTTTACTCAGACGCTTCTGCGCCGCATCGATGGCTGGTTTATAGGGTTCGCTCAGAGCTTGTTCGGGATCGAATGTTTCCAGCGAGGGGAAGGTGACGGTCTCGATGCTTTCCAGGTGGGGAAGGAAGGGGACATCCCAAGCGCGCAAACCTGCCTTGCGGTCTCGCAGAGCGGCCTGAAACGATTCAATCACGATGCCGTACATCTGCCGGATCGCCAAGCTCTTGTTATCGCTGCGCAACACATGCCAAAGTGCGCCATCGAAGTGAGTGCGTGCAATCATGGCATCATAGAGACGCAGATACTCTTCATAATGCTCGTTCTGGTACCAGTCTTCTTTTACTACGCGCCAGCGGGTGCTCTTTTTACTTTCGAGTTCCTTTAAGCGACGCTTCTGTTCTTTGCGCGGAATATGGAGAAAAAACTTTATGAGCAACACACCATCGGTAACCAACTGGCTTTCTAAATTGACGATTGCCTGATAGTTCTGATTCAACCGTTTGCGTGCAGACTTGCTTTCCATACATGCCTTGCTCACCTCACGGTACCAGCTGGAACAAAACAGCGACATGCTGCCGGCTTCGGGCATATTCACCCAATAGCGCCGCATCGCTGGATAGAGTTGGTCATGTTCGCTGGGTTTGTGCATGGTATACACCTGATAGCCACGCGGGTCAAGGCCTTCAATCAACTTGGAAAGCATAGTACCCTTCCCTGCGGCATCCCAACCCTCAAAAACTACAACCACCGGGATTTGCGCAGTACGGATTTCCTGCTGTAACGCCATCAACTGGATGCGCATCTCATTAAAATCCGAATTATCCTCAGAATTGTCTTCGGATTCTGCATCATCCGTCAAACCCAGCATAGGGTCTTTGGCGGGTTCTGTGGCGGCTTCATCGCCATCCAATAAATCAGCGGGATCGGATAAGAGACTTGCAGATAGGCTTTCAGGTTCACTCATGGGACTCGGTGTTGTTGGAGCGGTTTCCAACACAGAAGTTGTGACTGCTTCAGCGGCGGGTATAACAACAGGAGTTTCCTGTAGAGGAGCATCCTGTACAGAAGGCAAGGCGGAAGCAGCAACATTTTCCTTTCTCAGAACCGTAGCAACGTCAGTTTTTGGCTGGGCTTTCGGAGCGGTCTTGGGGCTTGTGCCCGAACGCTGTGCTGCAACCTTTGAAGCAGGATTCACAGGGGATGATTTGGCGGCGGTACGTGACACGGAGGTTGGTTTGGTAGCCGTTTTAACGGCCGTGGTTTTAGCATTGGTACGGCTTGAAGCCGCAGGAGCCTTCTTAGTATCAGGGTTGGTAGCCACGGATCATCCCTCCACTCAGTATAGGTTAAATTTGCTTAGGGATATTTATGTATATTTCCCGACAACAAGCGTAAATTCCTTCCATTCATTATGATTTTACAAAGACGGAAGTCTTGTCACCTTGTCTGCCACATGGTAGAATAATGAAAACGTACAACAAGATAATGATTTATCGTATTGGTAAGAATACCCGATCGACTAATCGATTTCGATGACGTACAGTAGAAAGGTTGGTTCTTATATGAAAGCATTGTTTATCGGTGGTACCGGAATCATCAGTACAGCCATTTCCGCGCGCTGCGTGGAGCGAGGGTGGGAGCTTTATCTGCTCAACCGAGGAAACCGGCCGCAGCAGACGCCTGCTGGTGCGCACTCCATCGTGGCGGATATCAACAATCTTGCCGAGGTAGAGGAGAAACTCAAAGGGTTGACCTTTGATGTAGTGGCAGACTTCATTGCTTTCACACGCGAACAGGTGGAACGGGATGTGAAGCTGTTTACTGGGAAAACGGCACAGTACTTCTTCATCAGTTCTGCATCGGCCTATCAGAAGCCACTGTCAAGTCCTGTGATTACGGAGAGTACACCTCTCAGCAATCCATTCTGGCAGTACAGCCGTGATAAAATTGCCTGTGAGGAATACTTGACGCATGAATACCGCGACCATAGATTTACGATTACGCTGATCCGCCCGAGCCATACCTACGGAGATACGATGGTACCAGTGGCCTTGCAGGGAAAGAAAGGCTTCTTCTCTGTGGTTGATCGCATCAAGCAAGGGAAAAAGGTGATTGTGCCCGGTGATGGGTTGTCATTATGGACGGTTACGCATAATACGGATTTTGCAAAGGCGTTCGTAGGGTTGATGGGCAATGTGCACGCGATTGGCGAAACCTTTCAGATCACAAGCGATGAAAGCCTTACTTGGAACCAGATTTACCTAGCGATTGGCCGGGCACTGGGTGTGGAGCCAAAGATGGTGCATATTGCCAGCACAACGCTATCGGAGTGCTTCGAGGGCTTTGTGGGAGAATTGATTGGCGATAAGAGCAATAGCGTGATTTTCGATAATGCCAAGATAAAGCGGGTTGTACCTGAATATATTGCAACCACCCGGTTTGATCAGGGCGTGCGGCGCACACTTGCCTATGTTTATAACCATCCGGAATTGCAGGTACCCGATCCTGAATTTGATGATTGGACGGACCGAATGATCGAACGTTATGAGCTATTAGTGAAGGAACTTCCGAAACTGAGCTGAAAATGGTGCAAAGAGAAAGCGAGGCACCAGGATAACCGAACCTTAATACGCCGATCGAAACATTTCGTTCGAACTAATGCGGATGATACATGTAGTTATAAAACATAAAGTCCGTATATGAAAGAAATGTTAGAAATACGTAAAAATAAGCGAAAAAAGGTGTTGACAAGGGAAGGTTGAAATGGTATTATAGTCAAGCTCACTTGAGAGCGACGAACCTTGAAAATGATACAGAGCAATAAGAAACGC
>Ga0302293_10000546_pt1 | contig 19957 bp, 16 predicted proteins | sample III_Fen_N2_2_FD_198758 | JGI IMG/M metagenome (GOLD analysis project Ga0302293, IMG submission 198758) | Peat permafrost microbial communities from Stordalen Mire near Abisko, Sweden - III_Fen_N2_2 | ecosystem: Environmental > Terrestrial > Soil > Wetlands > Permafrost | place: Sweden: Abisko...
GTTGGACGATTCCTTAAAACTTCGCCAACTAGTTGGCTCGTTGGACGATTCCTTAAAACTTCGCCAACTAGTTGGCTCGTTGGACGATTCCTTGAAACTTCGCCAACTAGTTGGCTCGTTGGACGATTCCTTGAAACTTCGCCAACTAGTTGGCTCGTTGGACGATTCCTTGACTTATTTTCTTGATTTCAGTATAGAACCGTTTTTCTTTTTCGTGAAGTTCGTCCGCTGTTATTTTAATCCCCGCATACAGCGCGGCCTTTCCGTCCGGGGACAAAGCCTTGTACGCTTTCGCAGCCGTGCGGAATTCGGCAGACAGTTCGTGCCAGGAGGAAATGCAGTCGTCGAGCAAGGGAACAAGGGGGGAAAGTTCGCCGTGGTTAGCGCCGGTAATTTCATACGTCAAGAAATCCCGATAAAGCATGCGGAACGAAGCCCCTCCCGTCCCAAACGACTCAATGTTCCCGGACATATAGTCGAACACCGCAGGAATGAGAAATTTTTGTTTGCTGTACGTTTCGAGGGCGGCAAGATCGGAACCATAGCGCTCAAGACCGGAAAGGGCGCCTTGCTCATAGTTCCGCACGACAGTCGAGAGCGACGAACGCAATAATGCGTCTGGATTAATTTTCGCAGGAGCGACGCCCGATGTCGCCGTGCCCGTTGTCCCCGTGCCCGTTGTCGCTGTGCCCGCAGACACTGCGCCCTCGGGCGGTTCTGCCCAGTAATACTCGGCGTGCGGGGGAAAGTTTTTCGTGCTGGATGTTCTTGCCTTGTGAAGGTCCGCAAGAGAGACCATCTGCAATCCGGGGTATTCCGTATCGCTGACATATGCGGCGTTTTTCTCGCGGTCGATGCCGAAAAGGGTAATCAGATGACCGCCGAACGATGTATACGAGGAACCGTATTTTCCGCCATACCGGTACCGCAAGTACCGCATGTCGTTCCGAAGCACGACCGGTATCCCGCGCGCTAAAAGCGAATCGATCTCGGACCATCCATAGTCTTTGCCTTTCGGTATCATGTCATGAAACGTAATGCCTGCGGCCCCGAAAAAGCGTTCCTTCATATCGTCGTTTCGCGCCCCAAGAAAGGGAAAGGTTCCTTTCATGAAGACGAACGAAAGAGCCCCGCCGCCACCAGTGACCATATATTCGCTTACATCGTAACCCTCATACTTGAGCGCGTTCATGATCGCCGAACTTTCGCAATGACCACCAGGAGTTACCGTAACATTGGGGAGCACATGAGACACGGCGCACCCGACCGTTTCCCATGGCTCCGAACATGATGTCAATGCCAATAACGAGCATAAAATCGATATTTGTTCTTTCATATCTTGCCTCCGCCTTAAGGGATAAAGCCTGCCCCAAGGGCGGAGTCAAGAGTTTTTTTTTACCTTCCGATGTATTTCAGAACTCCATACACGAGAAAAGCAGGCCAGACGAGAGCTTTCAGAAAACCAAGTACGCCGAGCCAGAAACTCGCCGCATGAGAAATGTAGAACACAGCCGCACCGATCAAACCCATTCCATACACCGCGCCTGCGGGTCCCGCATTGTTATTTTTGCCGTCCATTCAGACTCTCCTTCGAATTTTTTTTGCGTTCGCGAACGCATTCGGTTAACAGATATTCAATTTCTCCGTTCAACGAACGGAAATCATCCTCAGCCCAAGAAGTCAATTCCTTCCAGAGCGTCGGGGAAAGCCTGAGAAGTATTTGTTTTTTTGCGTTTTCCTTTTCGCTTTCGCCCATCGTTCTTTTTCCTCAATTTCAGTAAATCGATCCTGAATTGACTATCGGCTGAGCCTCTTTGTTGGCGCACAGCACGACAAGAAGGTTGCTGACCATCGCGGCCTTTCGTTCTTCGTCAAGGTCTACTATATGCTTTGCGCTCAGCTTTTCAAGGGCCATCTCGACCATACCGACAGCGCCTTCCACGATTAACTGCCTCGCCGCGACTACGGCCGACGCTTGTTGTTTCTGAAGCATTGCAGCCGCAATTTCCGGAGCATACGAAAGATGAGTTATCCGCGCCTCGACGATTTCAAGTCCAGCGATCCCGACTTTTTTTTGTATCTCGGTTTTAAGACTTTCCGCGATTTCCTGGCTCGAGCCCCTGAGAGATTTCTCGCCTTCTTCCTCGGTTGCGTCGTACGGATAAAGCCTGACGATATTGCGCAACGCGGAATCGCACTGAATGGAAAGATACTCGGTGTAATTGTCCACGCTGAAAACGGCTTTCGCCGTATTGACCACTTTCCATATGACGACGATTCCGATGATAATCGGGTTACCGAGCGCGTCGTTGACCTTCTGTTTGTCGTTATTGAGCGTCATCGCCTTGAGCGAAATCTTCTTGTTGGGGAACGCAATGCTGGCGCCGGATGTCGGAACCGATACGTTACCGATCATCACAGTCTGTTTCTTTTCGCCTGCGACGGATCCGGAGGATGGCTCGACTCTCGCTGGACCGGTAGCGGTAACGAATGGATTTACGAAAAAGAATCCGGGACCCTCGAGGGTTCCGTAATAAGTTCCGAACAGGGTCAAAACCAACGCGTCATTGGGCTTTAATACCTTAAGACCGCAGAAAAGTATCGGACCGATAATGCAGAGATATACGCTGCACGTCACGATGATTGTCACGCCAAGCGCGATTCTTGTTCCCGAAGCGCAAAGAAACCCGCCAGAAATACATCCGGCGATAGATGCAAGATTCAGAATGATATTCAGGATTAGCATTGCCATTCCGTCTGTCGAATGAGCGACCTTTTCCTCGGTCAAAGATTCACGTTTCATAGTTTCCTCCTCTTCAAAAGTGATATCATATTGATATCACTTCGATATTTATCAATTTTTGGAGGTTTGTCAAGTTTAAAATAATATTCTTCGTAATTACACGATTTCGATCCTTGTCTTGAACACGCTAAAATCTTTCGTTGCCTGATCCGTGATGTCACGGTTCTTCGTGCTCATATCGGATATATTCGTGACGGCTTTGTTTACCTCTTCGGTTCCAAGGGTTATTTCGTCGATCGCCCCGTTTATCTCATATGATATCTGATTAAGCGTACTTATCTCGGTAGTGATTAATTCGTTAAGCTGATTTATTTCCCTGGCACTTTCCCGAACGCTGACGGAACTTTCATTGATCGCATGTAAGTTGTCCAATATCTGCGTAGATCCGGTTGTCTGTTCTTTCATCGCCGCATCGATCTGTTGCTCCAGAATGGTAGTCTTCTGAATATGGGACATAATGCTTTGAAACGCCTTTTCCGCCTCTTTGCTCGAAAGATCCGCAGTCTTTATAGAGTTGGAAATTTCCTTCAGCATTTCAGAGGTTGTCTTTGACTGCATAGATGCATGCTCGGCAAGTTTTCTTATTTCGTCGGCGACGACGGAAAAACCTTTTCCGTATTCGCCGGCATGAGCGGCCTCGATCGCAGCATTCATCGCAAGCAAGTTGGTTTGAGAGGCGATGTTCGCGATCAATACGTTCGCTTCTTCGAGATTGGCCGAATTTTCCATGATAGTAGTAACCCGCTCGATTACCTGGCTCAAGCGCTCTTTTCCATCTTCAGTCGCAGTCACCAATTCCCGATGTTCGGAGCCCAAACTCCCGACGACAGCCGAGACGGATTGGATATTTGCGACCATCTCCTCGATTGCCGATGAAGAAACCTGAATATTTCCGAATTGTTTTTCTATTCGCTCAAAAAGAGTCAGAATGGTTGCGTCGATTTTAGAAACTGTTGCCGAGGTAGTTTCGGAAGCGCTCGACTGCTTGCTTATTTCTGTGCGAATAGACGCGATGTTTGCCGCTATTTCATGCAGCGAAGCAGAAGTCTGAAGCGCGCTCGCGTTCAGTTCGTGGCTCACCTGCTGCAACTCGGTAAACGATACCCGTGTTTTATTTATAAGCGAGGACAGCTTTTCCTGAAACCGGTTAAAGGACCGGGACAAGCTTGCGATTTCGTTGTTTCCTTTCACCGGCAATTCGTTGGTCAGATTTCCTTCGCCTTGCGCGATCTCGTGCAAATTCGAACTCACAACCTGAATAGGTTTCACGACGAGTGTCGATATCAACAAAACAACAACAAGTGATAATGCTATGTCTATCAATACTATTTGAAGTATCCTTGACAGAATGTCGTTGAAAAGATCTTTCGATATGTAATCGGTTGTATATCGCAATACGAGGGTTGCGATGGTTTTGCCATCTTTCTCCAACGGTGTTTCAATATCAAATTGGGTGGCGGTTTTTTGAACTGCCGAGGGCAAAAAATCAATAAAATCTGTTTCTTTTTTCATCATTCCCGCGAAAAGCGATTTGGATCCGTCATTTTGCAAAACGGCTATACCAATAAAAGCAGGCTCTCTCAGTTCGGATTGAAGCGAGCTTTTTACGCTTGCTGAATCAAAAGCCCATATAGCCGCGGGAAGAGTGAGCGACATACGGGCTTTCGTCGCCGAAACGGACGATTCAAGACGTAACGTCAATTCTGTCTTTCTCGAAGTACTCTGAAAAAATCCAAAAAACGTGAGGATTAAAGTAATAGATACAATGCAAATAATCACAAAAGTCGTACGTACTGACGTAAAGCGGCTCATTTGATGCTCCTTCCAAGATACATTGCACTATTCTAGTCTATGGAAAGCCAATAAACAAGAAAAAAGATTTGCATTGTTCGGCAAGATTGACTAATATTCATAATGCACAGGAGGTGCATATGAAAATTCGTTCCATGCTATTAATGGTTATAGCTATCTCATTGGCTTCGGCCTTAGGGGCCCAGGAATACAAGGTTGTCATTCCCCAAGTTTCACCTGCAGCTATAGAAACGTATACAAACCTGACAAAAGCAATGCTGGACGCAGCAGGGGTTAAGTACACAATTGAAGTAGTTCCTTTTGCGCGCGCCGTGTTCATGATTGAAGACAAGCAAGCCGATATGCTGATATCCGAAGTCGAAAATCCCGATCAGGCAAAGACGGCAGCGCTAAAAGTCGATACTTCAACGACTCCTCTGTTTCAAGTTGCGTTCGTATTATACACGAATAAGACAAAGCCGCTGAATATCGACGAACTCAAGAACGGAAACCCAAAAAAATGGGTTGTCGAAACCGATATTGCCCATCTGGACTATTTCCCGGGCGCGACGGTCGGATCGTCGGCAATCGATGCAAGTCTGCAGAAAGTTAACGCGGGTCGTATTGACGGTTATGTTTTTGCCCAAGGCGCCTGCGATGCAGTGATAAAGAAATTAGACCTTAAAAACATTACGCGTACTTTTTATGGATTATATACCGCGAAGGTAATGATTCAGAAAGGCACAAAGGGCGGAACAATAGACAAGGCTCTCACGCTTGGTTTTAATAAAATCAAGGCAAATGGCACATATGATAAAATAATGTCGCAATACCTGTCGACGGTAGATAGATATCTCGAATGGCAACCCTGATAACTCCTGTCTCTATCTGAGCCGGGAACGGAAAGACCCGAACACGATCTGTGTTCGGGTCCAAAGTCCGATACGCGATACTAAAAAAATCTTCATACTACGTGTAAAATACCACTGCTTACTTAATCTGCAACGTCATATTAAGCGCTGCACGGTAAAATTCTACGCGCAACCGATTTGAGTCTGAAATTTGCCTGGTTTGGTAGAATTTAAACTCTTTTGTCTCGTCGGTAAAATTGCGCACGGAGTGAGCTTGAACCAAAAAGGCAAGGGCAAGGTTTTTTGTAACCGTAAAATTGAAAAGAGGACCAAAAGTCAGGCGAGGCAGATTATCACCCCAAAAACTTCTGCCATCCGTATTAACAAGATAGAGATCTTCCTCAAAGAGGACCCCTGCGGTATTCAACACAATCGGCATCTGATAACCAAGAAAATAATTTCCGTAGTAGTTCCATCCATTCCGGTTTTCGCCCGAGTCGGATTCATAAAGCCAGGACTCGTCAGAACTTGCGGAGGAAAGAGCGCGGTACTTCGCCTCGTGATAAGTTTGAAAAACCACATGATGCCAGTCGCCGGGCATAACGGCGGCAAGATCAAACTGAAAAAGGCCGCCGCCCCTCGCGATCCACACAATACCCGTGAGAGGACCACCGGTATATTCCATATCATGTGCGTTTATGCGTTCTGTCTTCCGTAAACCGTTCGCTATCGGGATATTCCAGCCGGAACCGATCGAGCCACCCGCGACAAACTGCAAAAAAGCTATCGGAGTCAGCCTAAATTCAGCGGTGCCATTCACCGATACGGGAGAAAGCTCAGCGGCGGCCTTGATCTGAAGGTTGTTCCCGGAAGAGAGAGCTCCGTTTCCGATCAGAAAGGGAATTGTTATCGTCTCTATCAATTTTACCTTTGTTTCCATCGTTGTCGCGAGGACAAAATTTAAACTGGTCGACTTCCTTATCCCCTGAGTTTCATCGGCAAGCGCGATGCTCGCGATTACCATGACAAACACGGCCGTACACACAAATTTCCTTATTTCTTTCATTCGCCTTACTCTCCTTTTATCTGAACCTTGGCTGTTTTGATCATTTCAAGCGCAGTCGTTATTCCTTCAAGTCCTTGCTTGATCAAGCCATTCGATCCGTCAACCGAACCTTGTCCAATGGGCTGTAACTCGACGGATCCCGGATTTCCCGCCATAAACCGTCCTTCATACACGAGGGACGGTTGCCCGTTTACGCCCGAATATTCGGGGTTTCCCTTTTTTACGTTCTTTGGCCAGGTTTCATTATAGTCGTAACTCGTATTTACCTCAAGTTTGATTACGTACTCGGTTCCCGGAGAAAGAAAATCTGCAGGAGTGTCAACTGAAACCGAGGAGGAAGTCGTTGCCGAACTCATTGCGTCGGGTTTCAAAACGGAAGAAACCCTCGCGTGATTCCAAACAGGAAGAGCCTCGGGCCGTCCGCCTTTAGGGTTACCTATCCACTCGTTCTTTGCGCTGCTTTGAGTAACGGTAAGCGTCGAGATATAAGTACCGTCGGCATTTTCAAGCCAGACGGCAAACTGGGGCGTCTTCTTTTTCGGAATAAAAACTATCCACAGCGTACTTACCCATTCTTTGCCCGGCTCAATCGTCACCGAAAAGCCCGTGGGCGAAACTTGCGAGGAAAGACAATTAACGGATAAAACGAAACAGACGAACAGAGCAATGGATTTTAATCTCATGTTATACCTCTTCATAAAGTAACTATTAATATAACAGACATATTAACGGAATCCGCCCCGACCGGACAAGAAAAGTCGGGGACAAAAAAATAATTCACGGTATCTTTCAGTCATGTTATTGTAACAGGGTCGTTGGAGGAGAATGGAATGGTGGACTGGCAGCAGAGAATGGCACAGGGCTTGTTATGGATCGAAGAGCATCTTGACGGCAAGATTGACGTCGAGATAGTCGCGCGCGAGGCTAACTGTTCCAGTTTCCATTTCATGCGCATGTTCGACATCATCACGGGGATCACGTCCGCGGAGTATATCAGAAGGCGAAGACTGTCCCTTGCGGCGATCGAACTGTCCACGGCGGATACGAGGATACTGGATATCGCGATCAAGTTTGGCTATGAATCTCCGGACTCATTCGCCCGCGCATTCAAGCGCGAATTCGGCTGTCTTCCGAGCGAGGCACGAGCCCAGGGAACTCCGCTGCACAGTTTTCCCGTATTATCCTTTTCAATCGCCCTGAAAGGAGACAAGGCTATGGAATACAGAATCGAGAAAATGGAGGGTATGAAACTGACGGGGATTTCGATTCAGGCGACGAACAAAGACGGGACGAACTTTACCGACGCGCCCGCGCTTTGGGACAGGTCGATGAAGGACGGAAGTTTTACGGCGCTCTGCAAAAAAGCGGAAGGATCGAGGTTCGGCGTAATCGGCGTTTGCCATGACTTCAATATGGAAACAGGTGAATTTTCCTACGGTATCGCGATCGAAACTCCCGAGGACAGAACAGGGTTGCCCCCGGGATGCGAGGACATCGCGGTCCCCGCATCGACCTGGGCAAAGTTCACGTCCCGCGGTCCATTGCGGCCAAAATTTCAGGAAACGATAAAGAGAATCTGGGCCGAATGGTTTCCGGCATCCGGCCGCGAGCATGCGGGGACGCCGGAAATCGAATACTACGGCACGAACGAAAATCCGATGGCCGACGATTACTGGTGCGAATACTGGATTCCTCTTAAGTAACGCGCTTATCGACTACAGGGCAAAAACCCCGTTGCCGGAATTGCAGGCGAAAAACGTCGCCTCGATTCCGGTGCGCGCGGCGTAAGCGGCCATCACCCGTTCGGTAAAGTTTTTCACGCTATCCTTATGCACTATCGCTATCGCGCAGCCGCCGAAACCCGCGCCCGTCATGCGCGCGCCGAGGCATCCCTCAATGCGCACAGACTCCTCGAAGAGCGCGTCAAGTTCTGCGCCCGTAACTTCGTAATCTTCCATCAGGGACACATGCGACTGGCACAAAAGCGCGCCGAGAAGCGCGAGGTTTCCGGCCTCGAGGGCCGTGACGGCTTTTTTCACGCGGTCATTTTCGTATACGCAATGCTTGACGCGCTTTCGGATAACGGGATCCTTAATCGTCGAAGCAAGCTTTTCAAACTGATCAGGATCGAGTTCGCACAGTGCATTAATCTTCGTATGAGTTTGCAGGATCGCAAGACCTGTTTCGCATTCACCCCGCCGCTCGTTGTACTTGGAGTCAGCGAGCTGGCGCTTTTTGTTAGTGTTCATCACCACGATACGGTAATCGCCGAGCTCGAGCGGCACGTAACGATACTCGAGCGTGTCGCAGTCGAGCATCACCGCATTGTCTTTTTTTCCGACCGCGATTATGAACTGGTCCATTATTCCGCACTTGACGTTCATGAACTCGTGCTCGGACTGCTGGCCCATCTTCGCGATGGAAACACGGTCAATGCCGAAACCGTACATTTCGGAAATCGCGTACGCAAAACCGACTTCGAGGGCCGCAGAAGAGGAAACGCCGCCGCCTGCGGGAATCGTGCTGAACATCAGGACTTCAAATCCCGTGTCGAGTTTATGTCCCTTGTCCTTCAATATCTTTAAAATACCGTTCAGGTAATTGGTATAATCGTTTTCTTTTTTATAGGAAAAACTGTCTTTCACGTCGAACGCATATTCGCCCGCAAACCGCAAATCGTTATATACGATTTTCGAGTCCGTCCGCTTGCGGATCATGAGGTAGAGATATTTATCGATCGCGGCGGGGAACACTTTGCCTCCGTTATAGTCAATGTGTTCGCCGATTATGTTGATGCGCGCGGGAGAGGCGAAAACCGAAACGTCGTCAGCCTTGCCGCCGTATAGAGAAACGAATTCCTTTAGCAATTCGCTTTTCATCATTTCCGGTATTGCGTCGGCAAGATACGCGAGCTTCGCGCAGCGAACTTCCGCCGCTTTGGTTTCGACAGACGCGACATTAGCCGCGGCCCATGCGCCCGACTCGGAGGAGGCATAATATTTAATCAAATGCTTTCCGCGAAGAGGCGTATAGAACTCGATGTGCAAATGATAGAATTCCTTCGCGTCGTCGTACTCTTTCGAGTTTACGGGATTCTGGTGAACGACCATCATATACGGAAACGGCCGATCGAATATTTTATCGAAGGTTCCTGTGACTACCTTGAGGGCCTCGGCGAGATCCGTGCGTTCGCCGTCCGAAAGTTCGGCCACGTAGTTCCGGTGATTCTTGGCGACAACGAACACGCCATAGGGGTAATCGGTAAAAAAAGGTACATACGCGTAAAACGAGGCATTTTCGAATATTATCCGCTTTTCGAATTTTTTTTCCTCTTCGTTCATCCGGCAAATAAGGCACTCGCCGTGAGCAGCATGATGGGCCCGAGCGTTGTCGAGCTCGACTTGCACTTTCTGGGGAATCCAGGAATATGCGTAAACTTGGCCATGCGGATGCGGCATCGTCACGCCGATTTCCTCGCCCTTGTTTTCGAAGGGCATGATGTATTTGTTCGACGGTACTTTTGCGTGCTCGTTGCAACGAGCGGCCCAGAGGTCGACGAGCTTGCGGATATGCGGAACGGAAAGCTCATGCAGGGGTTTTTCGTGGTCTGACGAATAGAGCAAAACCTCGCAAGCGCCGTACGAAGGCTTGGTCCGGTAAAAATCGGAACCAACCTTGTCCGGCTCCGGAGGATTCTGGCTAAGTACAGGAAAATCATTGTCGTATTTGTGAACGTCATACTGTTCGGGAACCTTTCCCGAGCCGGGACAAAAAGGACACCAGCCCTTCGGCATCTGCGGCCGGTTTTGCCGGTTCGACGCAACCATAGTCCAAGTTCCCAGAAGCGGATTAAAACGTAATTCAGCCATACAATTCCTGCCTTATCCAGTATTTTCTATTTTTTGCCCACGGTTCCGCTCTGTCCGTAGTACGCGTTCGGGCCATGCTTGCGCATGTAATGCTTTGCGATAATATACTCCGGAAGCGTCTTCGCCGACGGATTTACCTGACCGGTCAACAACGCCATCTTCGCAATCTCTTCGAGCACAGCTCCGTTATATACCGCTTTCGACGCGCTAGCACCCCATGCGAAGGGTCCATGCCCGCCGACGAGTACCATCTGCACTTCGGAAGGATTGAGTGGGACCTTCGCGGTTTTTCCCCGACCGTACGAGTCCGCCGTCGAGGCAAGCCCGCCGCGGAATACGTTGACGATCAGGTTTCCGGTTTCAGTCTCATAATCGCGCTCGACCGCCTCTCGCGAGAGATACGGCGTGCATGGAACGGCGGTCTGTATATGGTCCGCGTGCGTGGTGCCGAAAAGAGGAATCGATCGGCAGGCTTGAGCCCAAGCGACGGCGTACGTCGAATGTGTGTGGATGATGCCCCGGACGGCTGCGGAACCGGCGACGGCGAATTCGCGATACATCACAAGATGAGTCGGAGTATCCGATGACGGATTGAGCTTGCCGTCGATTACCTTGCCTTCGAGATCAACGACGACCATACTGTCCGCGGTGAGATCGGGATACGGGACACCGGACGGTTTGATGGCGAACACGCCAAGCGCAGGATCAAAGGCGGAGACATTGCCCCAGGTGTAAAGCGCAAGACCGCGAACAGGAATCTCCATGTTCGCGGCCCATGCATCTTCCTTGATCGCCTTATAGGGAGAGGAAGAACGCGCCATTATTTTCTCCAGGCCGCGGCATTCCACCGCAGCTCGTTTCTGAACGAAGGAACTTTCGTGTCTTTGTCGATTACGACGAATTCAACACCGACCATTTCGGCCCAGTCGCGGATCATGTCCGTCGTGAGGATATTCGAGAACGCGGTATGATGGCCGCCACCAGCAAGGATCCATGCTTCGGCCGCGGTGCGGAGATCGGGAGCCGGTTTCCACAGAACGCGCGCAACGGGAAGTTTCGGGAAAGCCTTGGGGGGCACGACGACATTTACTTCGTTAAGGACGCAGCGGAACCGCGATCCAAAGTCCACGACGGCGGCGCAAATCGCGCTTCCTTCTTTTCCGTTGAACACGAGACGAGCGGGATCATCCTTGCCGCCGATACCGAGAGCATGAACTTCAAGAGTCGGTTTTTTCGCAGCTATTGAAGGACATATCTCGAGCATATGAGCGCCGAGATTCATGCCGTTTCCTTTTTCAAGATGATACGTATAGTCTTCCATGAAAGAATCGCCGAAGCCGGGTTTGCCCACAGCGGCGCCGCCGAGACCGGAGGACATTACCTTGAACGTGCGAACCATTGCCGAAGTCTTCCAGTCGCCTTCGCCGGCAAAGCCGAAACCGTCAGCCATCAATCGCTGACAGGCAAGACCGGGAAGCTGCTTCATTCCGTGAAGGTCCTCGAAGTTGGTCGTGAATGCGTTGAGATTCTTGTCCTTGGCAAAAGCGCGCATGGCGATTTCGATGCGGGCCTGTCCGCGAATTTTATCGAGAGCCGAAGTCTTATCATTACCAAGAATTACTTCATAGTCTGCTTCGTACTGCTTTACCATTTTGTCGATATCTGCGTCGCTTACCTTGTTCATATAATCGACAAGGTCTCCGATTCCATAGTAGGGAACCGACCAGCCGAGCTTGATCATTGCCTCTACCTTGTCGCCGTCGGTAACTGCGACTTCGCGCATGTTGTCGCCGAAGCGGCCGATACGAAGGCTCTTGCCGTCAGCGACCGCACATGCGGCTCGCATCCAAAGCGCGATGCGGCCGCGAGTCTCATCCTCGCCCCAATGACCGACTACGACCTTGCGCGGGATTTCCATGCGCGCGGTGATGAAACCGAATTCGCGGTCTCCGTGAGCCGACTGGTTCAGGTTCATGAAATCCATATCTATCGTGTCATACGGAATGTCGCGATTGAACTGAGTGTTGAACTGGAGCAGGGGTTTCTTGTAACTGGAGAGTCCGGCGATCCACATTTTTGCGGGGCTGAACGTGTGCATCCAGGCGATAACACCCGCACACTTCGGATCGGCGTTAGCCTGTTCGAGGCAGGTGCGAATGGTATCGGGGGTAAGAAGCGTGGGCTTCCAGACGATTTTGCAAGGCATCGTTTTGTCGGCGTTAAAAGCTTCGACAACTTTCTTCGAGTCCTCGGCGACCTGACGTAGGGTTTCATCACCATAGAGATCCTGACTTCCCGTCAGGAACCAGAATTCATACTTGTTCAAATCAATCATTTAGTTACTCCTTCGATAAATTTTCCAAGCTCGCAATAGCGGGCATACAATTTGTTATACATCGCGGCGCGCGCGGGATCAGGTTTGTGAACCCGTTCCGTTCCGGCCGAAAGAGCCTTTTGCGCGGTGAAAATATCCGGATACAGTTTTGCCGCAGTTGCCGCAAAGACCGCCGCACCGATCGCGCAGGACTGATCGCTTGCGGTTACGCAAATCTCGCGGTTGGTTACGTCGGCGAGAATCTGCATGCCGAGCGTGCTCTTTCGCGCCACGCCTCCGATCGCCATAATCTTGTCGATCTTGATACCGCCTGACTCGAAAGCCTCGATGATCGCGCGGGCTCCGAAGGCCGTGGACTCAAGAAGAGCGCGCATAATCGCCGGCGCATCCGTTCCCAGGTTGATACCGGTAATCGCGGCGGTCAGCTTCTGGTTCGCAAATGGCGTCCGCCGTCCGTTTACCCAGTCGAGCGCGAGAACCGAAGTTTCGCGTGGGTCAATATTCGCAGCGGCGTTTTCAAGCGCGGCAAGCAATTTCTTTTCGATTTTTTCAATGTCAAGATTTCTCGCGTCGGGATTTCCCTCGACGAAATGCTTTACCGGCCACATGAGCAGGTTTCGGAACCAGGCGTAATAGTCGCCATAGGCCGATTGACCCGCTTCGTATCCGATCCAGTCCGCGACGACCGAGCCGTCAACCTGTCCGCAAATTCCGTCGATCAGGGCTTCCTTCGTTCCGGCCTTCGGCTTCGGTCCGATGATAACGTCGCAAGTTGAAGTACCGATGCTCTTCACGAGAACGCCGGGAGCCGCGTCTCCTCCGACTGCGCCGATATGCGCATCGTAAGCGCCGACGCAAACGATCACAGACTCATCAAGGCCGAATCTCTTCGCCCAGTCGGAAGTCAGAGTTCCGGCAGAAACGTCGGTCGTCCATGTTTCAGTTCCCAGAGAGTCCCGAATCGCGGAAAGCTTCGGATCGAGTTTGTCGAGGAATTCATGGGGAGGATATCCGCCCCACTCGGCGTGCCACATGATCTTGTGCCCCGCGGCGCAGCGGCTGCGCTTGATCTTTGCAGGATCAGTCGTTCCGGTAAGAACCGCGGTAATCCAGTCGCAATGCTCCACAGCAGTGTACGAAGCCGCGGAAACCTTAGCGTTGCCCCGAATGGTATGAAGTAATTTCGCCCAAAACCATTCGGACGAATAAACGCCGCCCATGTATTTGGTAAAGTCAGTTCCGCCCCAGGTTCTGGAAAGCTTGTTGATCTCGTCGGCTTCATTGACCGCGGTGTGATCCTTCCAGAGGATAAACATCGCGTCGCCGTCTTCCGCGAATTCGGGAAGAAGCGAAAGAGGCGTGCCCGAGCGATCGGCAAGAACGGGAGTCGACCCGGTTGTGTCCACGCAAATCGCGCGCATCTTGCTCCGGATGGAAGGTTTTCCGCCGCGTTTCGAATCGGCGTCGCGGATGGCTCCGGCAAGCGCCTCGGTCAGACTCTCGGTATAGTCGAGAGGATGCTGGCGGAAACGGTTTTCCTTCGGATTGCAGTACAGTCCTTTTTTCCAGCGCGGATAATACACGACATGCTGTCCTGCGACGACTCCGTCCGCCGCGTCCAGGATGACCACGCGGACCGAATCGGAGCCAAAATCGGCTCCGGCCACGAAATGTTCATCGGATTTGATCATAAAAGATTCTCCTTAAAAAAGATGTCAAAGGGCATTTCTATTTGAGGGTTTGCGTACTCCTCAAGCACGAGTTTTCTGTATAACTGCTGCATCACGTGTCGTCCCTGTTCTTCGGGACGCTGCGAGATCAGGCAATCGATATCTCCCGACTTCAGCCTGGCAATATTATCGCCGACAAGGTCATAGCCGATAATCGCGATTTTTTCTTTCAGCTTTCGCGAAACGATATAGTCAGCGATTTTGTGCCCGATCGCGGTGACCGCAAAAATACCGGAGAGATTCGGATTCGTGCGTATCGTGTCGTCGAGAAGCGCATACGTCGCTTTCATGTCGCTTTCCGAGCATACGATGTCAAGCACGCGAATACCTCTCCGGGAGGCGAACCAGTCCATAAAGCCGCGGGAGCGTTCATTCAGGTTAAAGGCTTCGGTATAGGGGCGGACGACGGCGAAAGGCCCATTCGAGCGGGAAACAAGATCCATGAGACGACCGGCAAGTAAACCGCCCCGAAAGGGATCCTGCGCTACGGTAGTAAGAGGCTGTGCGCCAGGCAACGGCGAGTCGAGAAAAACATACGGAACTTTTTTCTCGTTTCCCATCAGAAGAACCAATGTTTCTTCCTGCATGACCGGAGCGATAACCCATGCCGCGCATCCAGCCGCTGCCATTTTTGTAAACGCTTCGTTCAGGGAAATCCTGTCCGGTCTGGTAAAATGAAAGGATTCTATCTTGAACGAAAAGGCCGACAAATCCTTGGCGGCAAGCAAAAGGCCGTTGTAAATCAAATTCCAATACCTGCTTTCCTTTTCCAGTTCGGGTATCAGCACGCCTATCTTGTACTCGATATTCCGTTTCAAATGCCGGGCTAGGGGATTCGGCTGATACCCTTCCGAATCGATAATTTCCTGTATGCGTACGCGCGTCTCTTCGGACACCCGACCGCGATTATGCAAAACCCGGTCTACCGTTCCAATTGAGACACCTGCGCGTTTGGCTATTTCAACGACGGTCATGTATCACTTCCATTACCTTCTACTTTTTGCGTGTACCTACACACAAATACTACCAGAACATACTTATGAAGTCAAGCAAAGCTTATACAAGACCTTCAAGAACCCGTTCGATCCCGGAATCGAGACAGCCAAGTTCATATGCCAAATCAAGAACCGTATACCTGTTCCGGATAGTCTGGGCGGCATGCAGTGCCCATCCGGCAAGCAGAGGGGTCAGGTTGATTGCAGAAAAGCTCGGGCATCCCGCTTTTTCAAACATAACGCACAGTTCTTCATAGCCCGGTCTGCCGGCCATGAGGCGTTTTTTAAGCGAATCCCACTTTCCGCATATGGCAGCAAGCCGATCCACGCGAGCTTTTCCTGTCACCAGCTTTTGCAGTGAAATCTTTATGGCATCATCGACAGCGGAGGAGGTAATTCCCGTTCCCTGATAAATCCGACGAACCTCAGCCTCGCGCTCTTTCGCACCCGTTTCACGAGCAGCTGCGGCAAGCCTCGCGATTTCTTCCCCGCTAAACGCAAACAGATACTTCGACATCGCTGCGGACAGTAACGTTCCGGCAGCTACTTTTTCGCCATGGAGCACATCGATTCCGTTCACCGAAAGGCCGCGCATTTCAAGACAATGACTTACGTGGTGCTCGGCACCGGAAGCGGGCCTCGAATCGCCCTGGTCCTGCATGGCAAGCCCGGTATCGCACAAGCCGTCAAAGATGCCGCGCACTGCCGAAGGATCGCGCAAGCGAAGTTTTTCCGGACAGGACAGTCTCGGTAGCAACTTTCCCTGCGATAATTCCCAAACAGAGGGGTCGATTGTCTCGAGACCCAGAGTCTCGGCCAAAAGCCAGTCACGGCCACTGACAAGTTTTGCCGCCAGATCTCCGTAACCCGCGGCGATAAGCCGGTACGGGGCCGATGACATTATCTCTTCATCCGCGACGATCGCCTTTGGAGCGTCGCAGGGAAGCGTCGTCTTGAAGCCATTAATCGTAACTGCGGCACCGAACGACGTATAACCGTCAACTGACGGAGCCGTCGGCACGCACATATAGGAAAGCCCTTTTTCGAATGAAGCCCGTTTTACGATGTCATTCAGGGTTCCGGAACCTACCGCGACGGGCACGACAGGTCCGGCATCCGCAAGCACGTAGCAGAGCTCTGCTATCCGTTTCGTGTCGGCATGAAGGGATTCCTCGGCGGGGAAGATAAAAGCGACGCAGAACTGGATTCCCGAAGCCTTTATAAGTTTTTCTACCCGCTCACCTGCGGCTTTCCAGGTATTCCCGTCCGCGATGACAAAGGCTTTCATTCCCGGCCAAAGCCTGAGTAATTCACCCGGAATTTGGTCGAGTACGCCTTTTCCGGAAATAGTTGATACTGTTGTTCGTATTTTCATATGCGTGTACGTTAACTCATATACTGAAACAGGGATTTAGTCAATGAAAATCTTTATACTGCAATCGATATGATACATAACATTTCCATTACAGTACTTCCCGGCGAGGAAGGAAACGAAACGCTGATAAGGCAAAAAGCCGCCGAAACCCTGTCCGTAAAACCAGCCGTAATTACGGCGCTTGTGTTCCGGAAAAAATCTATCGATGCCCGCAAGGGACGGGTCAAAATACATCTTGCGTATACCGCCTACATCGGGGAACAGCCCCCGGACGCTGACCAGGTTGCGGGAGGTGCATTCAAATTCGCATGGAAGCAAGCCGATCCTGCGCGTAGAGTGATAATCGTCGGGTCTGGCCCAGCCGGTCTTTTCGCGGCGCTTCGCCTTCTTGAGGACGGAATCACGCCCATCATCCTTGAACGCGGCTCGCCCACGGCGCAGCGAAAAATCGATATTGCCTCCATAACCCGTGAACAGAAAATCACGGCTGATTCAAATTACTGCTTCGGCGAAGGAGGAGCCGGAACTTTTTCTGACGGCAAACTCTATTCCCGTTCCAACAAACGGGGCGACATCGGCAGAATTCTCGCTATTTTTCACTATCACGGCGCTGACACAGAAATCCTGACAGATTCGCATCCCCACATCGGCACGGACAAGCTACCTTCAATCATAAACGCCATGAGAGAAACGATTTGCCGCTTCGGGGGCGAATTTCGTTTCAACACGCGCTGTGAGGGATTGACCGTCGAAAAAGGCCGGGTAACCAGCATAGAGGCAGTCTGCGGCGAAACTACCGAAACCATCAAAGCCGACCGCGTCATTCTCGCGTCCGGACATTCCGCGCACGACATTTATTCCATGCTCGCCGATCTCTCCGCATCAGGCGCATCCACAGGGATACCGTTGCTTGAGGCAAAACCCTTTGCGATGGGCGTTCGTGTCGAGCACCCGCGAAATCTGATAGACCGCATCCAGTATCACGGTAAAGAACGTAGCAATGAGCTTCCTGCGGCGACCTATCGCCTCAGCGCGCAGGTCGAGGAACGCGGGGTTTATTCGTTCTGCATGTGTCCCGGCGGGCTTATCGTCCCTTCCGCGACTTCAGACGACGAAATCGTCGTTAATGGCATGTCGCCCTCAAGCCGCAATACCCGGTGGTCAAACGCGGCGATCGTCGTCGAGACAAAGCCCGAAGACATCCCTGTGGAATTTCTGGACGGACCGAGAGAACTCGCAGGACTCCGCTTCCAGTCATGGCTCGAGCACGAGGCAAAAAAAGAAGGAAAAGGACAGGCAGCGCCCGCGCAACGTCTTGAGGATTTTATCGACGGCAAAAAATCGAGCACGCTTCCGGACTGTTCATACAGTCCAGGCTTGGTTCCGTCGAGACTTGACCTTTGGCTGCCGGCTCAAATCGCCGACCGGCTCCGCGAAGGGTTTATCGAATTCAACAAGTTTATGAAGGGATTTATCTGCCAGGAAGCGATACTCGTAGGCGTCGAGACGCGCACGTCGTCACCGGTCAGAATATTGAGGGATCCTGTGACGCTTGAGAGTCCGGGAATTGCAGGGTTGTATCCCGTAGGAGAAGGTTCCGGCTATGCGGGGGGAATTGTCTCATCCGCCATGGACGGTGAACGCTGCGCGGAGATTATCTCGAAAATCAAGTAATACTTCAGGTCTCCACGAGGATTGCATCAGGCATAGCGAGATAGTATCCTTGCAGAAAATCGATACCCATACTGCTCAATGAATCGAGGACATCCTTGTCCTCGACGAATTCGGCAACTGTTTTCTTGTTTGATTTTTCGCAAAAATGAACGATCCCCTCTACAAGGATCTTCGCATTATCGTCATAGCGAATTCTCTTGATCAACGACCCGTCGATCTTGACGATATCGATCGGTAAATTAATAAGGCTGCAGTAATTGGAATAGCCGGTGCCGAAATCATCGATCGCAATCTTGAATCCGTAACGGGAAATATATTCGATGAACCAAAGGCACTTGTCGAGTTCGACAAGCTCGTCACTCTCGAGGATCTCAAAAATAATCCGTCCGTTTTTATGCCGGATCATATCGTAAATTTCGTCCACGAGCAAAATAAACTCGGGCCGCACAATATCGTGAATTGCGATATTAACCGATACGTTCACGTCAAATTCGACGATTGCCTCGGCCGACTTTCTCAAAATAAACTCGGTGAGATACCGGTAAAAACCGGTGGACTTCGCGATGGAAAGATAAGGATAAATAGAGACATAGTTTCCATCCTGTACCTTTACCCGGAGAAGCGCCTCATACCAGGCGATTACGTTCCCGTCGCCGGTAAAGATCGGCTGGAATACCGCGCGGAAACTATCATTCTCGCGATTGGTTATCAGCTCTGAAAATTTCATGACATGGTCGTAGGCAGACTCCTTGTCGTCGTTACCGTCCTCATAAATCGTAAAGACCGAATGCCCGCTCTCGGCCTTTTTGAGCGCAACATCGGCCTTTGAAAGAGGGCTTGCAGAATCACCGGGGACAACATGCGAGGCCCCTACCCGGTACACAAGGTTAATGCGGTCGCTTTCCCAAGGCAGGGACTCGATCTCGAGCGCCTTGACTACCTCATTCAGAACCTGAGCTGACTGTGCGACGTCCATACTTTCCTGAAGCTCGATCAAAATGCCATATTCATTGTATTTAAGCTGATATGTTTTATAGTGAAACCGGTTCTCGTACTTGAGCAATTTTCGCGACGCAAATTGCGATATCGTGTCGGAAAACTCATAGCCAAACAGCGCGACCAGATCGCTGTAATTCTCTATTTTAATAATTGCGAAAAGGTATTCCTTTTCGGGAACTATGGAATTGATAAGGACGTCTTTGTCGGGGAGGCCGGTTGTCTCGTCAAACATAAAGCGGTCAGTCATCCTGCCAATAACAACTTCATGGCGAAATTCGGCAAAAAGAGAAAAACCGTAAACCAATAGCGATGAGCCAAGGGTAGTAAAAAACTCGTAGACGGAAAAATCGATAACCCAGGGAGGAATAAAGCCGATGAACTGAAGGCCGAAACCGCACAAAAAGGCAGCAATGAAAGCCGCAAACCAAATCGAGCCCCGGCGCGTACCGCGAAGCTGAATGCACATGAG
>Ga0302293_10000548_pt1 | contig 19932 bp, 15 predicted proteins | sample III_Fen_N2_2_FD_198758 | JGI IMG/M metagenome (GOLD analysis project Ga0302293, IMG submission 198758) | Peat permafrost microbial communities from Stordalen Mire near Abisko, Sweden - III_Fen_N2_2 | ecosystem: Environmental > Terrestrial > Soil > Wetlands > Permafrost | place: Sweden: Abisko...
GATTTTGTTTTCATTTTTGGCATTTCTCTTTACGTTAAAAAGTGAACACTCTATCAGCATCTTGAATGTTGGATGTTTAATTTTGAATGTTTAATTAATTCAACATTCAGCATTCAACATTTTTATTTTTTCTTAGGGTTGATCATCACAATCATTCGTTTTCCTTCCAACTTAGGCATTTGTTCCAATGCACCGATGTCGGAAAGCTCTTGAACGAATTTCAAAAGTAAAATCTCACCTCTGTCTTTAAATACAATTGTTCTACCACGGAAGAAAACATAAGCTTTCACTTTACTTCCTTCTTCCAAGAATTTGCGGGCATGAGCCAACTTAAACTGGAAATCGTGATCATCTGTATTGGGTCCAAAACGAATCTCTTTCAAAACAACTTTACTTTGCTTCGCTTTTAATTCTTTTTGTTTACGTTTTTGGTTGTACAAGAACTTGCGGTAATCCATAATCTTACACACAGGAGGCACGGCGTTTGGAGAAATCTCTACCAAATCCATTTCCTGCTCTTCCGCCAATTTAATGGCATCGTAAGTAGACATTACTTGTGGTTCTGCACCTTCAACAACCAAACGGATCTCACGTGAAGTAATCTTCGCGTTGATCTTGTGTTGATCGTTATCTTCTTTTCTTACAAAAGGTCTTCTGCTGTCTTTTCTCATTCAGTATTTAAACATTTGTCGACAATTCATTTTCAATCGCTTGTCTTACGATTTGCTCAAAATCACTTACCGACATTGATCCTTTATCTCCCTCTCCACGCTGTCTCACTGAGACTTGATTGCTTTCGGCTTCTTGTTCACCTACAATCAGCATGAATGGAATTTTCTTCAATTCGGATTCGCGGATTTTCTTGCCAATCTTTTCATTACGATCGTCAACGAAGGCGCGAATATCGGAATTATTTAGCAATTCTGAAACATTTTGCGCATAGTCGTTGTATTTGTCACTTATCGGAAGGATGGCCACTTGGTCAGTTGTTAACCACAAAGGGAAATCTCCTGCACAGTGTTCCAACAAAACCGCAACGAATCGTTCCATCGAACCGAAAGGTGCGCGGTGAATCATTACAGGTCTATGTTTCTGGTTGTCACTTCCGGTATATTCCAATTCGAAACGCTCAGGTAAGTTGTAATCTACCTGAATTGTTCCGAGTTGCCATTCACGACCCAAGGCGTCTTGCACCATGAAATCGAGTTTAGGTCCGTAGAACGCTGCTTCGCCCAACTCTACAAAAGTAGGAAGTTCTTTTTCGGCAGCTGCTTCTATAATAGCTTGTTCTGCTTTGGCCCAATTCTCATCCGTACCGATGTATTTGGTAGGATTGTTCGGGTCACGAAGCGAAATTTGTGCTTTAAAATTCTTGAAATCCAACGCCTTGAAGATGTAAATCACCAAGTCGATTACTTTCTTGAATTCTTCTTTTACCTGATCTTCTGTACAGAAAATGTGGGCGTCATCTTGCGTAAATCCACGAACTCGTGTTAAACCGTGCAACTCACCACTTTGTTCGTAACGGTAAACAGTTCCGAACTCGGCAAAACGAGCAGGAAGGTCTTTGTACGAACGCGGTTTTGATTTGAAAATCTCGCAGTGATGCGGACAGTTCATCGGTTTCAACAAAAATTCTTCGTTTGGATCGGGCGTTTTAATTGCCTGAAACGAATCGGCTCCGTATTTCTCGTAGTGACCGGAAGTGATGTACAATTCCTTGTTTCCGATGTGTGGAGTGATCACCTGATCGTATCCGTCTTTACGCTGACGTTTCTTCAAGAAATTTTCCAAACGCTCACGCAAGGCAGCACCTTTCGGTAACCACATCGGTAACCCTTGACCCACTTTTTGCGAGAAGGTAAACAATTCGAGTTCTTTCCCCAATTTGCGGTGATCACGGCGTTTTGCTTCTTCAACTTTCTCTAAGTATTCAGTCAATTCGGCAGCTTTCGGGAACGTGATTCCGTAAATGCGCGTCAATTGCTTGTTCTTTTCATCACCGCGCCAGTAAGCACCGGCAATGGCTGTCAATTTAATGGCTTTGATGAAACCTGTATCGGGAATGTGAGGTCCGCGACACAAATCGGTGAAATTTCCTTGTGTATAGAATGTAATGGAACCGTCAGGTAAATCCTGAATCAATTCCAATTTATACGGATCTTCTTTTTCGGTGAAATAAGCCAATGCATCTGCTTTCGAAACTTCTTTTCGAATAAACGGATTTTTCTGCTTGGCCAATTCTTTCATTTTCTCTTCCACTTTCGCCAAATCTTCTTCGCGAATGGTATAGTCCATGAAATCGACATCGTAGTAATACCCATTGGTTACCGGCGGACCGATAGCCAATTTGATTCCCGGATAATGAAACTCAAGTGCTTCAGCCATTAAGTGGGCAGACGAGTGCCACATGGTCGACTTTCCTTCTGCGTCGTTCCAGGTCAATAATTGAAGGGTACAATCACCGGTAAGCGGACGGGTTGCATCCACTACTTCGTTGTTCACTTTGGCCGCCAATACATTACGAGCCAATCCTTCAGAAATGCTAAGAGCAACATCCAATGCTGTTGCTCCTGCGTTGTATTGTTTAACTGATCCGTCCGGAAGAGTTACGTGTATCATGATATGGTATAAATTTGGTGCAAAAGTAGCCATTTTTAAGGACTTCTAAGCACGTTACAGTACATATTTACGCTTTGTGGCCCATCACCAACACAATTGCTTCTTTGTTGGTTTTTCCTGAACCGATTACGTACTCGATGTGAAGGTTTTTCAAACGCTCAACTTCAGGCACTTTTTTGCGGTAAATTTTGTTTAATTCCGTGGTATTGAATACAAAGTTTTTGCCTTGTACGTTTTTGTATTCCTTGATCATAGTACGTTCTTCTACATCTGCTGCAGCATCGTACAAACGCAAGGTTACAGGAGCCGTACATTTTTTTGTACTTACCGCAAACTGGTATTCGTTAGGCAAGAACATAAACAACTCAATGGATTTTGTTTGTTTCGATCCGGCATTGTAGTAGGTTACTTTGGAACCTTCATAACGCGTTGCTTTGATCAAATCTTTGCATTCTTGTTTCAAGGTATTGATTTGCGCATCAAATGCTCCGTCACCTTGCTGCAAAGCAGCGCTGGTAAGTACAAGAATCCCGGCTAATAAAAAGAATATTTTTTTCATAACAGCTTATTTTTGAGCAGGGGAAACAATTCCGTTGCGAAGTGAAACAATTTTTGATGCCAAGGTATCAAATTCTTGAGCGGTTAATTCCGGTGCTTTAAAATTGACGTTTTTATTCGCTTTTTTCACCGTTTCGAACCCTTCGTAAGTGGTAAGAACATCCTGAAACATTCCGATCACTGATTTTAAACGAGCATCCTGAGACGGATGACCTTCTAATCCTTTGATGGTGTTGCGCAAAAGCGTCATTTGATCCACGATGGCAACACTCAGATTTTCCACGTTTTTACGTGAATCATCTATTCCTAGGTACATTCCTTCTGCCCAAGCACCGGCAAACTCAACTGCAGCTAGGTAGCGCAAGTCATTATCTTGTAGGTAAGCATCTGATTTATCTTGAATATCGTAAATCAATTCCTCCAACGCCGATTGATCGCCCAAATTCTTATCAAATTTCGCGATAAGTGTTTTATCGGAGAATACGCTTTCCAAACCTACTTTGGTGCCTAAATCTTGCACAGCAGCTAAGTAATTACGCGCTTCTTGCGTTTTGTTATTGATGGCACAGTAAGCCAAATCGGTTGAGTAAACTCCCAAGTTGAGCAACTGGTCAATTTTTTTGGAATAATTGTTTTTGTTGGAAATCGGATTTGTTTTACCCGAAACGTATGTTAGCCCTGCATTTTTAAAGGCGTGTGCCAACGAAATCGGTTGTGGCAACATAAAATCGTCATCAGCAGAAACGGATGCATCTTCAACGGTTACTTCAACCTTAGGCTGATCTTTTTTGGAGGCATCTTCGCCACCGCAAGCTGACAGAAGCAATGCTCCTGCAACGATTGGAATAGATAATTGTATCTTCATCAACATTGTATTTCAGTATAGATTCGCGGTAAAGAAACAAAGAAAATTTGTTTTGGAAACACAAGAAATGAACAAATTAGTAAATTGCGGCTTTGATTGAGAGCTTGTTTAAATTGTTGTGAACCGCGTAGTAAGAACACTTAAAATCTCGACACTTGAAAACAGCTCCGAATTGACCAATTGCTTTTAACCGTATTTCCGATGATGTTGGATGTCAGAAAGTTCCCGCTATTTCATGCCGCTTTCCCCTTTTTAATTGGGTTGGTGAGTTGTTATCAATTCCAATGGTCGGGGGCGATCACGCTTTCTATTTGCTTACCACTTTTAGTTATAACGGTTTTAGCGGGACTGCAAACAACCCTTCTTCAGAACAAGGAAACAACTCGTTTTTCATTGTTTTATGTAGCTTGTTTTTTGTTTGGAATCATTGTTTTCAGTGTGAAGGATTTCCGGTTTCAGCAAGACGGTATTCAACGCTTCGGTTTTGGAGAAACACTAGTGAGCGGTGAAGTGTTGGAGGTGAAACAAGGCATTGGCGGTAAACAGCAAGTATTACTGCAAGTGGAACAAGTAGTGGAAGCCGATTCCATTACAGCGTGTTCGGGGAAGATTGGCTTAGTGGTAATGGATGATCGTCAGCTGATTCAATGCGGTGATGAGATCATGGTGGGGGGAGAATTGACCAAGATTCGGAATGCCGGAAATCCGGGTGAATTTGATGCCGTGGCCTTTTACGAATCGCGGAAGGTGAGCGCCATGCTTTTTACGCCGTCTGAAGGAATTGCTAAAACAGGACATCGAAATTCGATCAATGCTACCCTGATGAATTGGCGCAATCATTTGGCCGGACTCATGGAACAAGAATTGGACGGAACTTTTCTAGGAATTGCCAAAGCGTTGATGTTGGGCGATAAATCGGATCTGGATTCGGAAACCATGAATGCGTTTTCAACTACCGGATCAATGCATGTATTGGCCGTTTCGGGTTTACACATCGGGTTGATATTGATGCTACTTCAACGTGTGTTACAAGTGTTTTCGCGCTGGATTACCAAACGGCAAGCAATCGTGATAGCCATTGTGTTGATTTGGATTTACGGTGGTATTACCGGAGCTTCACCAGCCGTGATGCGGGCTGTAGTAATGTTTTCCATTTTGTCGGGCGCACAATTGTTTTTCCGTCAAGCCCATTCACTCAATGTGTTGGGATTTTCGGCAATTGTTTTGTTGTGCTTTGATCCGTGGATGTTGTTTGATCTCGGTTTTCAGCTTTCGTACCTGGCAATGTTGGGCATCTTTTTATTGTATCGCCCCATCGTTGACAGTTGGGTTCCGCACCAAAAGTGGATTCGCATGGGATGGGAGGGAACCGCTGTCGGCTTGGCAGCCACCGTTTTGACAACGCCCTTGATTCTGTTGTGGTTTTATCAATTCCCGAATTATTTCGCACTCGCCAACCTTGGAGTAATGCTCTTCGGGTTTCTGGTATTGATGCTGGGAATGGTGTTTCTGTTTACGGTTTGGATACCATACCTCGTAAAGTTGGTGGCGGTCTTGTTTGCCTTTTCCATTTTCGGATTGGTGCTCTGGGTGAAATGGGTTGATTCGTTGCCGGGAGCTGTTTCCGGTGGATTTCACCTCGCAGGTTGGGAAGTGGTGCTGGCTTACCTGATTATTGGAGCATGGATTTTGCACCTACAATTCAACAAAGGAAAACGCTGGTTGCTTGTGGTGCCGAGTTTGGCTTTGATCGGTTGGTGGATGGGACAACGCTATATCGTATTGCAATCAGATGAATGGGTGGTGTTTAACAGCAATCAGTTTGTGGCGGCAGTGAAAAACAAGCATACAATTGTGGGAGTATATGACAGTAAATGGAACGGAAGTTGGAAAATACCACGAGAGTTGGAAGCATATGCCCGATTTACAGGTTGCTCACTGAAGATTTATCCCTTGCATCATCAACAAACACAAGTTCAACTCGATGGAACCAATTGGCGTTTTAGTAAAGGAAAAGAAGGAGTTACCATTTTAGCGAATCAAAACGAATGGTTTTACAGAACCGATGGCATTCCGGATGTGAAAGAAGACCGACGTTTGATGACTACTCGTTTGCAACAGTTTAGCGATCCGGATTTACCCACGAGACCTTTTATAAGTAAGTTGGTGAGTTTCTAAGTTTTTTAAGTTTCTAAGTTTGAAGAGTTTTTTAAGTTTAACTCAATAACTCAATAACTCAATAACTCAATAACTCAATAACTCAATAACTCAATAACTCAATAACTCAATAACTCAATAACTCAATAACTTATCACGTCTCGTTAATCAACTCGTCTGTCTTCTTCTTTCGAACCGTATTGCGCCAAAAACCGTTGCATTTCAGCCAGAATATCCACTGCTTTTCCATCGGCTAGTCCTACTTCTAAAATACAAGGCGATCCGAATCGCGTCATCATGGCTGGGATACCTTTTTTCATGAGCTGTGAGAGTTTACTGATGTAAGCTTCGTTGTCTTTCAATTTTACCACGATTGCCCGATTGAAAAAACGTTGTTTTAACTCCAAACCATTGATGTCTTTCCAATTCAATTCTTGTTTTTTGCCGAAGCTTGTTTCTGCAACAATACCAGTTTCATTCAACGTTAAAGCATATTTTCCGGCCAACAAGCTGATGATGGTAATGATCAATCCCAAAGCAACCAGAATTGGAATCAGCGAAATCAATACCCATGCAACTGTGATTAAAAAACCGCTATACTGACTTGATAGCCATTCCAACGCAAAATACAAGGGGATGGAAACTATAAATACGCCAAGGATGAATAAGCCCATTAAGGCAACTTTGGCTTTGCTTCCGCGGTAGATCGTTTCGTTCATAAGTTGATTGTTTTGAATGATTGCGCTAAAAGTAATCCTCTTGGGGGAATTATGAATGATCAATTGAAAATTATAAAGGCGAATTCGGAAAAGATTGGACTAAAGGAAGATGCATGAATTTTGGTGAATCGTTTTTCAATTACCTAATGTCTTTCGAATCAAACTTTCTTTCAAGCAACCTGATTTTTAAAGAAAAACAACTTGAAATAGCGTTCAATTCTTTGGAAATACCCAATTTTAGAACGTGAAACTAATCCTAAACGTGCTGGTGCCGGTGATTTTCCTCTTTGTAGGAGGAATATCTTATGCCCAGCGGTCTATTGAGGCGAAAAGGATTACGGAACCAATCACACTCGATGGTGAATTGAATGAAGCCTTTTGGAAAACGGTTCCAGTAGCCGATTCGTTTATCATCAATTATCCCACTCCGGGCTTGCCTGCCAATTGTCATACCACGGTTCAGATGGCCTATGACGATCAAGCAGTTTACTTTGGTGTGTTGCTGCACGATGTTACTCCGGATAGTGTGTTGTCTACGTTGTCACAGCGCGATGATTTCGGAAATGCCGATTGGTTTGGAATATTGATTGATCCGTATGGAGCCGGTCAAAACGGTTTTGCTTTTGCGGTAACAGCTGCCGGAGTGGAACTGGATGCCATCATTAACAAAGACGATCAGGATTTTACATGGAATGCTGTTTGGAAAAGTAGGGTAGTACTAACTGCGAATGGTTGGTCGATCGAAATGCGCATTCCGCTTTCGCAATTGCGTTTCCCCAAACAAAGCATTCAAACATGGCGCATCAATTTTCAGCGACAAGTACGTAGAAGACGCGAAATGTCGTATTGGTCGCCGGTTGACCCAACGGTTTACGGTGAAATCACCCAATCGGGGCACGTTACCGGATTGACAGATTTGTTTTCGCCTTTGCGTTTGTCGTTTTCGCCTTATACCACAGCGTATGTAGAGAATTATTACAACGATCAATCGGGCAATCAAGAATGGCGGTTTCGTCAACGATTTGGAATGGACATGAAGTATGGACTTAGCGAAGCCTTTACGCTTGATGCAACGCTGGTTCCCGATTTCGGACAAACAGCTTCGGACCGGTTGGTACTCAATCTCTCTCCGTTTGAAATTCGCTACAACGAAAACCGGCCATTTTTCCTCGAGGGGATGGATTTGTTTGGCATCGGAGATTTGTTTTACACCCGCAGAATCGGCGGACCAACCATGAAAGGTGCTTATTTGGTCGATTCATTGCAGAGCACGGGGAATACGGTAACTTCTGCATCAGCACAGGCACAATTGGTTAATGCTTCCAAGATTTCGGGTCGTACCAAAAAGGGACTGGGAATAGGAGTGTTTAATGCCATTGAAAAACGATCGTTCGTTACGTACAAAGATTCGCTGGGAAATGAACGCGAGATTTTGGCGCATCCACTGACCAATTACAACATTTTTGTACTGTCGCAAAACCTGCGCAACAACGGAAACATCTCGTACCTCAATACCAATGTATACCGGCCGGAGTTAAAGCAGTTTGCCAATGCCAACGATTTTCAAACAACGGTACTCACCAAAAGCCGCAAGTATTCGCTTTTAGTAGAAGGACGAACTTCTGTCATTCAGAATCCACTCGAAACCCTTTTCGGACACAATATTTACACCAATTTCAGTAAAATTTCGGGGCAACTGAATTTTGATATCGAGTACTACGAAATGAGCAAGACCTTTGATTGTAATGATCTAGGTTTTGTGGCGCGTAACAATACACGTGGAAGTTCTGCTTACTTCAAATGGACGGAATTTCAACCCAAAGGCCGGTTTTTGCGTCGGTCGATGAACCTGGGATCAGATGTTCTTTACCTCCACAATCCTTCAAAATTCAATTACTGGACCGTAAACGGAAATTTCATCGGAACCTTCCGAAATTTCCTTACTGCCGGCATCGAATGGGATGTGTTTCCGTTGGGCGAAGTCGATCATTTTGAATCGCGCACCTTCGGTCATCCGGTCAATTTCCCTGCTTCGGCGTCGATCGGTGGTTTTTATTCCAGCAATTACGCCAAACGTTTCGCGCTCGACTTGAGCCTTTACAACCGTGTTTATGCTTCCAAAGGATTGAACAACTTGGACGGATCGGTGAGCGCCCGAATTCGATTTTCGAACAAAGTGTTTGTGGTGCTTACTACGAGCGTGAGCCGTTATACCAACAACTACGGGTACGTGATCGGCGTTACAGATACCAATTACGCCAACGACATTATTTTGGGAACCCGCAATCGCTGGATTGTAAACAATACCGTTTCGGCGTTTTACAACTTCACCAATCGCATGGGTATGGTATTGGCGCTCAATCATTATTGGCAAGAAGTGGCTTACAAACAATTCCTGACGCTGCAACCCAATGGCTGGACAACTGTTTCTATGTACACAGGTTTAGACGCCAACGGAAAAAACATTCACAACACCAGTTACAATGCCTTTACCATCGATTTGAATTTCAGGTGGGTGGTTTATCCCGGTAGCGAAATCAGGTTTGTGTGGAAGTATAATATTTACGCCTCAGAAAACACGCTCGATCAGAGTTACTTCAACACTTTCAAAGATTTATTCAACCAACCGCAACTGAATAGCTTTTCGGTGAAAGCGCTGTTCTTTTTAGATGCAGGGAAGTTGAAGAGGAGGAAGAAATAGTTTCGGATTGGTGATATAGGAATGGCCACCCTCCTCAATCCTCCCTCAAGGGAGGAGGCAGTTCAAGGTAAAGCTTGGGGCTATTTTCGATGCCCGATTTTTGGTTAGATTTCATTTAGAAGGTAAAACCACTTCCTCCTTGAGGGAGGGCAGGGAGGGTGGCGGAATAGTCCCATTGGTATGCGTATTATTGCAGATTTCTGTTTAAAGGTTCTTTTTAAAAGTCAAATTACAAGAATTAGAGTGTTGCCTCATCACTTTTCCGTTTTTTATAATGGAATAAGTCAGAATGGAATCTTCAGAGAATGATTCTTTTTGTTTCTTGAATTCATAGATGATTGTTTCAAAGTTGTTTTTAAAACAAATAGTGTAGATAGAATCGTTGAAAGCGCTCTTTGTTGAATAATTAGCGTAAAAATCGGTCAAACATATTGGGATATTTTCCTCGTTAGGAGAGTATGTTTTTCTATCACAAAATGTAAGTGTTCTAAAATTATTCGAATTTGATTCATAAACATTTCTCCATGATCCAGCTAACCAGCTTGGAGTGAATGATGTGCTCGAATTTATGTATTTGAGCTGTTCGTTGCTATAATTATCAAAATTCACACCATTCGATTTAAAATACACTGATTCTTGATTTTCAAATGAATCGACCTTTTTCCCAAAAATAGAAGTCGGTATTTCAATGTATTGGCCATTTGTAGCGGTGATTAAACTGTATTTCTTATGGTTGATTGTTATTTGAATGCTAATGCTGCCAACTTTTGCTGTAAAACCTTTCTCAAAAGTCAATTTACCTAAATCGGATTGAAATGTGGTTAGTTGGGCTGAAGTCAAGTAAAATGTACCTGAGTTATTCGAGATCTTCACTTTTTCGATGTTATCTAATTTAGCAAAATCGTAAAAACTTTTCGGTTCCGAGTTGGTGCATGCACTGATCGCAAAAAGTAAAAAAGGGAATATGAATAATTGTTTCATTTCTAATAAAGATTAACTTAAATAATCATTCAATCACGTACCCAACTTCTTTGTCAAATTCTACTTGTTCTTCCGGTGTTAATTGATCTCTTAACACACGAATGGTGTAGCCTCCGCGCAAGGTGTTTTTGTCTAAGTATTTCCAATCACTGATCCGTTTTTTGTCTACTTGAATTCGTTCTCCAAATTGCACTTCATCTGTAAACTCAGGTGTATTCGCTACAAAGCCAACATATTCGCCGTTGATCAATTCAATATCACTGATCCACATATGTTCCGCGCCGTAACCATCATTTGAACCGGTATCAAATTTCATTTTAAGCGAAAAATCATAGAAGTCAGGATTCTTACTTTCAAGTGCTTTTTTAAAATCACTTAATGTTTCGTTCGCTTGTTGAATCGCTTTATTCATCAATGCATCTTCTTGTTCTACGCCATATATAGTCGGTTCACCTTCACGTTCAATAGATGGTGTTTCTTCGGATGGATCCCCAATATTACAAGAGAATAATGTCGCAAGAAGTAGGATGGCTGAGATGGCTTTCATTTGCATTGATAATTTAGTTGCTTCTTCAATAATACCACTTTTCCTCCAAACAAACTTCTCTTCAAACCTCATTTTTAGTGATCACTCCACCCAAATCCAACAAATGATTACCTTTGCAGTCAAATTTTCTCATCATGGCCTTGAAATGTGGTATTGTAGGTTTGCCGAACGTTGGTAAATCAACCTTGTTTAACTGTTTGTCGAATGCAAAAGCGCAGTCGGCTAACTTCCCGTTCTGTACAATTGAACCGAACGTGGGAACCATTTCGGTGCCCGATCCGCGCCTCGAGAAATTGGAAAGCATGGTGAATCCGGAGCGAGTGGTGCCTACAACTATGGAAATTGTGGATATTGCCGGTTTGGTGAAAGGTGCATCGAAAGGTGAAGGATTGGGGAACCAGTTTTTGGCGAATATCCGCGAAACAGATGCGATCTTGCACGTGGTGCGTTGCTTTGAAGATGGAAACATCATTCACGTAGACGGCAATGTGAACCCGGTGCGCGATAAAGAGGTGATCGATATCGAGTTGCAATTGAAAGATTTAGAATCCATCGAGAAACGCATTCAAGCCTTGGCGCGTGTGATCAAGTCGGGCGACAAAGATTCGGTGAAAGAAAACGAATTGGCGATTCGCATTAAAGCGGTTTTGGAACAAGGAAAATCGGTGCGTTCGATGGATTTGGATGAGAAAGAAATCGAAATCGTTAAGAAATTCCAGTTGATTACGTCCAAGCCGGTAATGTATGTGTGTAACGTAGACGAATCGTCTGTACTTACAGGAAACGCGCACGTTGAAGCCTTGCGTGAGTCAGTGAAAGATGAAAACGCCGAGGTATTGCTTATCGGTGCCAAAATAGAAGCAGATATTACCGAATTAGAGACCTACGAAGAGCGTAAAATGTTCCTCGATGAACTTGGTTTGGAAGAACCGGGAGTAAATCGCTTGATTCGCATGTCTTATGGATTGTTGAATTTACAAACCTATTTCACTGCCGGAGTAAAAGAAGTGCGTGCTTGGACAGTTCCGGTTGGAGCTACTGCACCACAAGCGGCCGGAGTGATTCATACCGACTTTGAAAAAGGATTCATTCGCGCTGAAGTGATGAAATACAATGATTACACCACATTAGGTTCTGAAGCTGCCGTAAAAGAAGCGGGTAAGTTTAAAGTGGAAGGCCGCGAATATGTGGTGGAAGACGGTGATATTATGCATTTCCGATTCAACGTGTAGTCTGCTGAAAATAGCGCTAGATTCATTCCCACAGATGCACAGATTTTTTGCGCTCCTAACGGCAGCGCTAATTGCATATGAGGCGAGTGAGGTAGCCGAGCTAAAATCAGTGCATCTGTGGTAGAGAAATACCCATTGCAATTGTGGTGATAAAAACGTTAACAGGTTTTTAACCGTGAATAACAATTTTTAGCTTTACACGTTACGAATAAATTGTAATTTCGTACATGCTCAAAGAAGTTAGAAGAAAAAGTTTCATGATGTTGGCACTTCTCGCCATCGTTACTGCTATGTTCAAGTTGAGCGTAGTTGAAACAAGCGTTCTTCCTTCTCCTTCCAAATCGCACCATTCTTCCAAAACATCGTTTAATTACCTGCAAAGCGACAATTCGATTTTGTTGTATGAATCCGATTCGGAAGAATTTGACAATGAAGAAGCCGATGATGAGGTTAAAGACCTGTACATCGCTTATTCCTATTTCACCTTATTTCAGGTTTCCACTCATTGTTTTGAGTTACAAAAACAGCACGACGAGTGGGCTGAAAAAGCCGTAAAAGGCACCTATCCTCCGATTTACTTGGTGAATCGGAATTTCCGCTTGTAAAATGAAATGAAGAGGCCGAGGCCTGTGACCGATCGTATGCCGGATGAATCATCTTTCGCGTACTTCGGTTGGCACTCAATGCGTCTCAACGATTGAAGCAATCACTGCAATGCCACCTGCAATGCAGCTTTCATTTCATTTTAATTTTAAATTTATGGAGAATCTAAAGCCCTCTTTTCAGGAGGACCTTGTTCTTGAACATATCAGTCATTATTTGCCCGAGCAAGCACCACTGAAAGATTTCATCCATCACAATACCCTGCATGCGTTTCAAAATCATGCGTTTCACCGCGGATTGGCGGAAGCATCAACCATTTTCGGCTACAAAGTGTACCTCGAAATGGACGAATACCGCGAAGCGTATCAAGCAGGTAAAATAGATAAAGCAAGTCTGGAAAGAGTATTGAATGAGCGCATTCCGGAAGATGATCGCGCTTTTTACAAAACTCTATTGCTCAACGCCCCTATAGAAACCTATGAATCAAAGCGCATTGGAGAGTTGCGCGATTATTGGAAGTCGGCGTTTAAAATGGATCTCGATTCACGTGTACATCCTATTTTGTTTCGCATCATAGGAAGTTATATCGATCAGGGAATTGCCTCTTGGAATTTCCCTGTTCACGAAGCCGGTTTTTTGGCTTCATTCCGCTTATTGGAAAAAAACAGTTATGCCAGCTTCTTTCAATCGAAACGGGTGAAAGCAATGCTGTTGGATGAAACGATCAGTCTTACCAATCTCTTGAAGATTCTGGTGGGCGACGAAGCGTTGTATGAACAGTATTTGTTCGATCAGCAATTTGCACATCCGGGATGGTCGGGAATGGTTTCGGTGATTGAACACCGTCCGGAAACCTTATTGAATCCGGTAGATTTGTCGTTGAGAGACATGATCATTTTAGAGTGTTTGCTCGAAATTGATGCGATCGACGATGTTTACGGTGAGAAATGGGAACCGATGGCTCGCTTCATTGATAAGCAACCGAAACCCTTGTTTGAACCGGTAATTATCGGCATGCAAAGCAAGTTGTTGCAACTGTGGCACGAAGCCTTCGAATGGACGTACTATGATCAAATTTTGCGGGCCATTAAGGAAAACAAAACAATGGATCGTATTGAATCGCCTTCTTTTCAAGCACTTTTCTGCATGGATGATCGCGAATGTTCATTGCGCAGGTATTTTGAGCAGGAAGACGAGCGTTGCGAAACCTTTGGAACTCCCGGTCATTTTAACTTAGAGTTTTATTTTCAGCCCGAAGACGGTCAGTTCTTTACCAAAGTTTGTCCGGCTCCGGCCACGGCAAAGGTGTTGATCAAGGAATTTGAATCGTCGGCTAAACTCAAAAAAGACCTGCATTTTTCGAATCGCAACTACGGGTTTCTTGGCGGAACAATCATAACAGCCATTGCCGGTTGGGTTTCAGCTGTGCGATTGGCTACTAATATTGTGAGTCCGCGCTTGAGTCCGTTGACATCGGCTTCATCCAAACACATGGATCCGACATCGGTGTTGGCAATTGAAGGAGACGGAACGCAGTTTGAAGGTGGTTTGCAACTCGGCTTTACGCTCGAGCAAATGGCAGATCGTTTACAAGCCATGCTTACAGGTATCGGTTTGGTCGACAATTTCGCACCGTTGGTTTATGCCTTCGGACATGGTTCTACCAGTGTCAACAACACGCATTTTGCGGGCTACGATTGTGGCGCCTGTTCGGGAAGACCCGGATCAGTAAACGCTCGCGTGATCAGTTACATCGGTAATCATACCAAAGTACGTGAGATCTTGCGCGAACGTGGCATCAACATTCCTGACGAAACGCGTTTTGTGGGTGGTTTGCACGATACTTCACGCGATGAGTTCACCTTTTTCGATATCGATCAGTTACCGGCCCCACTGCAAGAACTGCACCGGAACAATACAGTGATGTTTGATAAAGCGTTGGATCTGAATGCGCAAGAGCGCTCACGCAGATTCATGTCGATTGAAACCATTGATTCTGTTGGACGTGTCCACCGCAAGGTGAAACGCAGAACGGTTTCGTTGTTTGAACCACGTCCGGAATTGAACCACGCTACCAACGCCTTGTGTGTTGTGGGAAGACGTGTGTTCACGAAAGGCTTGTTCATGGATCGTCGTGCGTTTATGAATTCATTCGATTATCAGGTTGATCCTACGGGAAAATTCTTGGAAGGAATTCTGAATGCGGTAGCTCCCGTAGCCGGTGGAATCAACTTGGAATATTATTTCTCGCGTGTTGACAACCAACAATTGGGTGCAGGATCGAAACTACCGCACAACGTAGTAGGATTGATCGGTGTAGCCAACGGTATCGACGGTGATTTGCGCACGGGGCTTCCGTTCCAAATGATCGAAGTGCACGATCCGGTACGTTTGATGGTGATTGTAGAACACTTCCCAGAAGTGGTGCTCGATACGATTAAACGCAATCCGGCAACGTTTAACTGGTTCAGCAACGAGTGGATTCGTTTGGTGGCAGCTCATCCCGAAACAGGGGAGTTGTACTTCTTTAAAAACGATCAATTCGAGGTTTACGAACCAACACCTGCTCCGGTACCTGAGGTGGAAGATTACTTGAAACAAGTGCACTCGACCATCGAAAACATAACTCCCGGGCTCCTAAAAAAAAATAGAAAATGGAATACATAATCTTATCCCTCATAGGACTGCCGTTATTGGGATTCGTGATAACGGTGTTCCTGCCGAAGTCTAACGAAAACACGATAGCGCAAGCTGTGCGGTTGATTACCGGTTTACACCTCATTGTTTCATTGGTGTTTGTCACCTTATGGATCATTCAAGGCGGCGGCAACGTGCATTTGCGTGAAACGTCGATCATGAAATCGGCTGAGTATGATTTCTTCATTGATCTCTATGCCGACCGGTTAACGGTTGTGTTCTTGCTCTTCGGTTCGGTACTGACCTTTTTGATCGGTATTTTCAGTCGCAGGTATTTGCACCGTGAATCGGGTTACAAACGCTTCTTCTCCGTATTGATGTTCTTCTTTTTCGGGTATTCACTGGTGATTTTCTCCGGGAATTTCGAAACCATGTTCATCGGTTGGGAAGTATTGGGAATCTCTTCGTTCTTGTTGATTGCCTTTTACCGAACGCGCTATTTACCGGTGAAAAATGCCGTAAAGGTGTTTTCCATCTACCGTATCGGTGACGTTGGTTTGATTCTGGCGATGTGGTTGAGTCATCACTTGTGGGGACACAACCTGGCGTTTTATGAACTCAACGACGCGAAAGCGGTACATAGTCATTTACTGAATCACTCTGCAGAAGCAATCGGCATTTCGATGTTGATTTTCCTTACGGCAACTGCCAAATCGGCTTTGTTTCCGTTTTCGTCGTGGTTACCACGTGCGATGGAAGGTCCAACACCGTCGAGTGCTGTGTTCTACGGATCGCTTTCGGTGCACATCGGTGCGTTTTTAATGCTGCGTACCTTCCATTACTGGGAAGACCAAACGGCGGTGCGATTTGTCATTGGTGGCGTAGGTTTACTCACCGCTGTGATGGCAAATTTCTCGGCTCGGGTACAATCATCCGTTAAAAGTCAGATCGGTTACGCATCCATTGCGCAAATCGGGTTGATTTTTGTGGAAATAGCTGCTGGTTTGGAATGGTTGGCGTTGATTCACATTTCGGCCAACGCGTTCTACCGCACATATCAGTTGTTGATTTCGCCATCGGTGGTGACCTACAAAATCCGTGAACAATTTTACCATTTTGTACCGCGCGCCAAAACCTTGGAAGATTCGCTTCCGAAACGTTTAGAATACACGTTGTATCTCTGGAGTTTACGCGAATGGAACCTCGACAACGCGATGTACCGCTTTTTGTGGAATCCGTTGAAACGCTTCGGTAATCAGTTGAATTTTCTCTCCATTCGACGCGTTGCGTGGTTTTTCGTTCCCGTTTTCGGAACAGGAGTGGCGATGTATTATTTCAAAGCCGATTTACCTGTAACACTGCAAGAAGCGCTTCCGATTTTGTTCGGAGCCATTGGTTTGTTAATGGTATTGAAAGCCTTTACGGAGCGTAGAAGTGTATTGACCAGTTGGATTCTGGTGGTCATGAACCACGTATGGATCGTCTTGGCGGTAGCATTCAGCGAACGACTTTCGCTCACGGAATTGGTGTATTATTTCAGTGGAATTGCGGTAGCGGCCACCGTTGGAATTTTGTGTTTACGCAGATTGATGCGCTTAGAGGAAGAAGTAACCCTCGACAAATTTCACGGTCACGTTTACGAACATCCTAAGATTACAGCCGTGTTCTTACTGGCTTGTTTGGGCTTGGCCGGTTTCCCGATTACACCAACCTTCATTGGTGAAGATTTACTGTTTTCACACATTGAAGAACACCAGTTTGCTTTAGCAGCCTTGGCTTCATTGAGTTTCATCATCGATGGAATTGCTTTGATCCGCATTTATTCACGGGTGTTTTTAGGCCCGCATCACAAAACTTATCATGAAGTAGCCAAGCGCTCTTCCTAGTACTTACGATAACAACATTTAGATATGAGTAACGAAGTTAAAATCGATAGAACAACCCAGCCGAAAGACGGTTTCGCCGGGTTAAAACAAAATTTTGCCGGTGACGCCCTTTCAGGTTTCCTGGTATTCCTGTTGGCATTGCCCTTGAGTTTGGGTATTGCTACTGCCAGTGATTTCCCTCCGATTTACGGATTGTTTACTGCCATGATTGGTGGTTTGGTCGTGAGTTTTTTCGCCGGATCTGTTCTCACCATTAAAGGTCCTGCTGCCGGATTGATTGTAATTGTAGCAGGCGCAGTAGCCGAGTTAGGTCATGGTGACAATACCTTGGGTTGGCATTTAGCACTGGGCGCAGTGGTTGTAGCCGGTGTGGTACAAATGCTCTTCGGATTGGTGAAGTTGGGTAAATTGACCGATTTCTTCCCGCTTTCTGCCGTGCATGGTATGTTGGCGGCTATCGGAATTATCATTATTAGTAAACAACTGCACTTTTTAGTGGGAATGAATCCGCTAACTGCAGAAGGTAAACCGATGGTGGAACCCGTGGAGTTATTGGTGGCGTTAAAAGACACCTTTGCCAATTTCTTCCTGCACAAAGATGTGGCTATTGTTGGTTTAGTGAGTTTAGGTATCGTATTCGGCTGGCCGATGATTCCGGTGAAAGCGTTAAAGAAAATTCCTTCCGCATTGATTGTATTGTTGGTGAGTATTCCATTGGCAATGTTCTTGCAAATTCACAACATTCCTGCCGATCCTGCTACCGGAGTAAAAGCATTCTCACCATTGTTGGATTTCAAAGAAGGTTTGGTTGACATTGTAAAAGTAAACGTAGATTTCAGTGGATACCACCAAACATTCACCTTCATTAAATTTGTGATCATGTTTGCCTTGGTAGGAAGTTTGGAAGCCTTGTTGACAGTAAAAGCAATTGATATGCTTGATCCGTGGAAACGTCGTTCGAACACCAACAAAGATTTGATGGCTGTAGGTTTTGGTAATGTTATTGCCGGTATTTTCGGTGGTATTCCAATGATTAGTGAAGTGGCCCGTTCATCTGCGAATGTTGCAAATGGCGGTAAAACGCGTTGGGCAAATTTCTTCCATGGTTTCTTCATTTTGTTGTTCTTGATCTTTGCTGTTTCATTCAGCGGATTGATCCCGAAAGCGGCTTTGGCAGCCATGTTGATCGGTGTTGGTTGGAAATTGGCTCACCCACGTGAATTCGGTCACATGGCCAAAATCGGTAAAGATCAGATTGCGATTTTTGTGATTACGATCATCATTACCTTGATGACTGACTTGTTGGTTGGTATTGCTGCCGGAATCTTGTTGAAATTTGTTTTCCACATTGCAAACGGCGCACCAATTGGAAACTTGTTCAGTGCTAAAACTCAAGTGGAAGGTAATACCATTACAGTGAAAGGAGCGGTGGTTTTCAGTAACTGGATAGGTGTGAAAAAACAGGTTTTAAAATTCAATTACACCGATGACGTCATACTGGATGTGCGTGCGTGTAAACTCATTGACCATACGGTGATTGAAAGTTTGCACCACATTAAAGACGACTTTACGGTTGAAGGTGGATCGCTTGAAATATTAGGAATTGAAGAGTTTGGACCGGTATTCGGTTCAAAACACCAACACGCTGCGGTGAAAAAATAGGCGTAACAAAGCAAGTGTATTTTTAAGAAACCCTCGTTTGTGATCTTTGGATTGCAGATGAGGGTTTTTTAGTTAGGGGAATGGGTGAGGTGTGAAAGAACACAAAGGCACAACGCTTTCGCCTAAGCTTGTGCCATCGCTAAAGCTATAGGCGACACGCGATTAGCGAAGGAGCAAAGTTTTTTTTGGAAGGATAGGCGTTGTTATCTTTTAATAAGTCAAACCCGGAGTATCCAATCTCTTCAATGTACGTATTTTGATAGTTGAGAATGATCATGTGTTATATAGGTTAGATTCGTCGCATTATTTGGGAGTATTATTCCGTTATAAACCGCTGAATGGTTGAGTCAACGATTCAATGAAGATCTTAGGTTCTATTTGTTTAAATCAACACTTATTTCGCGTTATTTGTTTGTTTTTCAAATAATTAATGTGATTGTTCAACCATTTGTACCACATCTTAATGTGGTACGATTCAGCTATAATTCGTTTTTTGAAAATAATTTCTGACAAGTACTTTAGATTAAATTATTGATAATCATACTGATTCGTAACTAACAATTATTTACTTCATTCGAAAAGCAAATTTTAACAGTTTCCAGTGTACCAACAAGAGGAATTATTCGTTAAATTAGCTATCACGTTAGTTACTTAATCACGGTTCAACAACCAACTTTTTAGATCACCATCTTTTCAGCACATATTTCGTTCGTTGGCTTTTTGTCGCGTGGATTTTTGTCTGCACTCTGGAGTTTTAATTTG
>Ga0302293_10000553_pt1 | contig 19757 bp, 11 predicted proteins | sample III_Fen_N2_2_FD_198758 | JGI IMG/M metagenome (GOLD analysis project Ga0302293, IMG submission 198758) | Peat permafrost microbial communities from Stordalen Mire near Abisko, Sweden - III_Fen_N2_2 | ecosystem: Environmental > Terrestrial > Soil > Wetlands > Permafrost | place: Sweden: Abisko...
TAAGCTTCAGTGTCATCGTCTGATTGCTCCTTGATGGATGAGTGATGAATTCTATCTGAGTTGCCACACGAATGAAAGCTATTATGTGCCTTGCTTGGGGTGCTCCGCTTTTGAATGTCGCCATTCATCTGTGTAATTCCAAATGATTGTACCACGCTAAATATAATGCGTAAAGAGTCTGCCATCCGCATTTCTCCTGCAATCAAAAGCGAGTCCGTTTACAAAAGCTGTTAGGCTGCATAACGAATTTTTGCTGCTTAAGCGCTACATTCAGAATAACCTCTCATATTTTACTAACGGCATCGGATTCTGGTGTTTTCTACCCTATGAGCGGTTTTTGCTCTGTTGATCGATTGCATCGATTTTTATCCTGATTGCATTAAAATCTTAAGTAATTTGCTCACTGACATTTTAACGAGCATTGCAATGGGTGATGTAGTGTCGATGGTCTTTGGTGCTGGGAATAAAAATCATGCAACCATCACATGAATCACACGTTTCAGTCATTGCCAATGCCTTGAAAATGTTGTACAATTTCGCTGTTCGGGAATATTTTCTTTCCCATGTACGTTCTAATCTTTGAAATCTCCAAAAAACGGAGGGATCCGCTATGAAACGGATGTTATCAATTTGTCTGGCTCTCCTGCTTATACTTACCGTTATCCCGGTTGCATCAATGGCCCTATCGCAGTATGGGTATGTGACGGGTGGCTGGTTACGTTTACGCTCTTCAGCATCCTTTGATTCCAGCACAATTAGTTCCTATTATACTGGTACGCAGGTGAAGATACTCGCATCCACCGGCAATTGGTACCAAGTGCAGGCACCGGACGGAAATACGGGATATATGTATGCATCCTATATTTCTTTTTCCGGCGGCGGCACCGGTACCGCCTATATAACAAGTGCAAATGGCTATGGAGTTCGTATGCGCTCCGGCCCCGGCACCGGATACGGAGTGATTGGTGTCTACAGCGTGGGCACTGCAGTCACTGTTCTGCAAACAGGTACCTATTGGAGTAAAATTACAATTGGAAGCCGCACTGGGTATGTCATGAACAAATTTCTTTCCACCAGTGGTGGAGGCGGAGGTACTGGTTACAGCGCAACTGTCTGGAGTGCCAATGGATATGGTGTACGACTGCGTTCCGGCGCGGGCACAGGCTATTCTGTGATCGGTGTCTACAGTGTTGGCACAGTTGTCACCGTTCTTTCCCATGGTGTAACCTGGGATCATGTCTCTGTTGGCAGTCGAACAGGCTACATGATGAACAGTTATCTCAGAACCACCGGTCTAGGAACCGCTACAGGCATTACGCTCACCCCTGCGACGGCAAACGCGGCACAGGGATCAACGCTTGCATTGACATCCACCGTTTCTGGCACCAACCTCTCCAGTCCATCCTATACGCTGTCCATCACGCAGAATGCATCTATGGCAACACTCAGTGGTGACAATCTGTTGATCCTTGGCACAGCGACCATAGGCTCGGTTATCCAGGTTACTGCAACCACCGTTGACAACGGTACATCTGGTTCGAAGCTAACTGCGACCTGCAACATCACGGTAACGCCAAGCACAGGCGTAGTTACCAGTTTCAGTTTTGACAAGACCACAGCAACCGCTACCGTTTCGTCCGCCGGCGCTAATATTGACGTTGTTCCCACCATTCTGGGCACTAACCTTACATCGCCATATTTCACACTGGCCGTCTCCTCGAACGCCTCCAGCTATGTAACGGCTACGCGCAACGCATCCACCGGCAACATTCTGATCAGTATGAGCAGTACCATCCCCAACGGCACGGTGTTTACAGTGACCGGTACTTCGCTGAACACAAATTCAGGCGGTTCCGTGCTCACTGCCACCATCACGGTTACCGTCTCGACGACTGGTACATTGAGCGGAATCACCATTACACCTGCTAGCACCTCCATCAACCAGGGTGCCACCACCACAATCGGCGTGAGGTTGACATATTCCAATGGCAGTTATGTCAACAATCCCTCCAGTGGTACCTACAGCCTTTCAGTCACCGGCGGCTCTACCTATGGATCGCTGGCTGGCAATGTGCTTACAGGGCTTTCCTTTGCGGGCACAACGGATCAGACAGTGACAATCACTGGTGCATCCACAGAAAACGCCTCTCTCACCAGCACTTGCACCGTTACTGTCAAAGCATTGCGTGTGCCCAGCGCACCTACGTTGGTTACCGCCAAAGCGGAAAATGCCCAAGTGCAGTTGACTTGGTCCGCACCGACAGACAATGGCGGTAGCGCGATCATCGGCTATAAAGTCTATTACAGCTCCACCGCAACGATGGGTTCCTACACCACCATCAGTTCACCGACTACATACACCGCAACCGTCGGTGGGTTGACCAACGGAACACTCTATTACTTCTGGGTATCTGCCTACAATGCACAGGGCGATAGTTCGGCCAGCAACAGTCTCAGCGCAACACCAAATGTATCTGTGCCTGACGCGCCTACCGGATTAACCGTGAGTTCCAGCGGCGATGGTACTGTTACCGTCAGTTGGACAGCGCCCGCTTACGATGGTGGCGCAGCAATCGCTGAATACAACATTTACTACGGCGGCACCTCATACACGACATCCTCTACAACAAGCAAGGCTATCACCGGGCTGACCAATGGCACGACCTATTCAATTTACGTCAAGGCACGGAACAGTCAAGGGGAAGGCGCCGCCAGCAACACTGTAACTGCAACACCTGCTGCAGTACCCGGTGCTCCGACCAATGTTGCTGCAACCGGTGCGGTAGCGGTCACATGGACCGCTCCAGCGAACAATGGCAGCACGATTACTGGTTATACCGTAAAGTACAGCACCGATTCAGGCTTTGGAACCTTCGCGACACAAACCTCTACCACTACAAGCTGCAATGTAACGATCACAACGGCCGGGACATGGTACTTCAAGGTATATGCAACCAATGCCATTGGCAACAGTGCAGACAGTGCATCCGCCAGCACCGTAGTGGAACAGGTCGCTACACCAACGTTTGATCAAATGGCTGGCACCTACAATGATAGCGTCAGCGTACAGCTTTCGTGTTCGACCTCCGGTGTAACCATCCGATATACGCTGGACGGAACAGATCCGACAAGCTCCAGTACCGCATATTCCACAGCACTCAGCATTACAACCTCTACCACCATTAAGGCTAAAGCGTTCGCTACTGGTAAGTTGGACAGCGCCGTCGCAAGCGCCGCTTACACCATAAAGGTAGGCACAGTGCCGAGTTTCACGCCAATAGCGGGATCTTATACCGGAACGCAATCTGTTACGCTATCGGCAACTTCCGGTGATGCAATCTATTACACGATTGATGGTTCCTCGCCTACTACCGGCAGTACTCTATATTCTGGTGCAGTTTCTGTTGCAGTGACAACGACCATCAAAGCAATCGCAGCACGCACAGGGTGCGCAAGTAGTGATATCGCATCAGCTATATACACGATTACCCCGTGATGCGATATAGTGCCACTGACCGCTGTGTTTAAACTGCATAGCTTCCCGGGAGTACAGTAGATAAATAGAGAAGCAAGCAAGTGGTTATTGAGGACTTGGTTTAGCAATATCGAAACTGAATCTCATGAAAGAAACAACCCTCAAGTAAAATTTACTCGGGGGTTGTTCTTTTGTATACTCAATGAACTTCAGCAAATACCAATATTGCTCTATCCAGACTCATCAGGAATGTAAGATAAATTGATCTTTATGAAAGGTAAGCACACCTTCTTTGCGCAATTTACTAAGCTCACTGGACATCGCACTTCGATCAACCGACAGGTAATCCGCCAGCTGCTGGCGGTTAAAGGAGATTTCAAATGAAGCACTACCCCGTTTACGGGACTCTACAGACAGAAACGATAAAAGCTTTTCCCGCGTACTCCGCTGGGTAACATATTGGAGCTTCTCGTTGAGGCGCAAATTCTTGATGGCAAGCATCGATACCAGATTGCGAATTAGCGTGTTATGAAACTCGCATGCAGAGGAACAGGTGGTGAGTGCGCGCTTAACGTTTAAGAACAGGATGGTTGCGCTTTCTTGCGCAATCACATTCACACCCAACGGTACACCAGTTACACAGGCATAACTCTCCGCGAAAACCTCTCCCACACTGATATTTGCGATTATATTCCGGTTGCCCCAAAAATCTTCCTGTACCACGTGTGCATTTCCCTCCAACACAAGCCCAAAGGAATCTATGGGATCACCTGTTTGCAGAATATATTCTCCTTTGGAATAATGATGGCGTTTAGCTGCCAAGCACGTAAGTATCGACAGTATTTTTTCTTCATTCATCCCTTGAAATAATGGCGAACGGATCAGTACATTCGAAAATTCATCCACGGATTTCACCTCTTCGTTGTAAATACAACAGATTCTTTGGCCCGATTCTAGTATAATCAACCCGAAAAGTCAAGGAGGCGATACCGATGCTTAGGAAGATTATTGAAATTGATGAGGGAAAGTGCAATGGCTGCGGTGCTTGTGCTGCTGCCTGCCATGAAGGTGCGATCGGCATGGTAAATGGAAAGGCTAAACTTTTGCGGGATGATTATTGTGATGGCCTTGGCAACTGTCTGCCCGCCTGTCCAACCGGAGCGATCACCTTTGTTGAACGCGAGGCAGAAGCTTTCAATGAGGAAGCTGTAAACGCAGGTAGAGCCATACAAACGGAACCATTGCCATGCGGATGCCCTGGAACCCATTCCCGGACCATTGAGCGTAATCAACCCAAGACGATCGCTCAAGAGTTTGAATCGCAGACTCCTTCCCGCCTTTCGCAATGGCCAGTACAGATTAAACTTGTGCCTGTAAACGCCCCGTACTTCAACCATGCTAAACTGCTTGTAGCAGCCGATTGCACTGCCTACGCATATAGCAGTTTCCACGAGAAATTTATCAAGAACCATGTGACGCTGGTAGGTTGTCCCAAGCTCGACAGTGTGGACTATTCTGAAAAACTTACAGAAATCCTCCGCAGAAACGATATCCAAAGCATAACAGTCGTACGTATGGAGGTACCCTGCTGCGGCGGGATTGAACATGCTGTTCGCACCGCTTTACAAGCAAGCGGGAAGATGATCCCTTGGCAAGTGGTCACTATTTCAACCGATGGTCGCATACTTGAGTAAAAGAGTCGCGAGGGAAGTTCTTCTCCTCGCATTTTTATCATTTCTTATTTAAAATTGCGGATTTTTCATGAATTCACTCTTGAAAAAGCAGCGGTACAATGGTATAATTCGATTGTTTCGGCCGAAGTGATGGAATGGCAGACGTGACGGACTCAAAATCCGTTGGTAGCGATACCGTGCGGGTTCAAGTCCCGCCTTCGGCACCACGACGTATACCACCTATTGATAAAGGGTACTTTATCGGTAGGTGGTTTTTGGCATGTACAGAAAGCGTTGTAAATCATGGGTTTCGGGTTGTTAGTGGCATTTCAGAAGGGATGATCATTGATGAGAAAACAGGCATCTTTGACGCAAATGCAGAGTGGAGGGCTAATGCCTTGGAGAATCGTTTGACTTTTGCGTTAGGGTGTGCATTTTCGCATGGGGGTGTGCATCGAGTTTTGGATTGATCGCTATCTCAATGAAATCAACAGTTTAGACTGTACCAAATAAAATGGACAGCTACAGTAGCGCATAATGTCATGAATTTGCATTGATTGCAGGTATAAAGCACTGCTAAGATTGGTTTCTCACTGTTTGGTATACGCAAACATCTGATAATCCGTATCTCATCGCTATCTCTCTGGCAGGCAGCTTTACCACACTTTTGTCGGCGAGCAATGGGATATTGCAATGCTTCCGTACTGTTTTGGAGGGATCCTTTGCATCCACTGTTTCAAAAATCCGTTATCGTTCATTTTTCATCATATGTGTCTTGCACTTCTTGTTCACCGTCATACCCCCTTTTCTCTTCCTGGATATAGCTTAATACTTGTTTATTAGTTGGACAAGTCGCAAGTTAATGTCAATTTCATGGAGAAAAGCGCGTATAATGGTAAAATGTGTTATAATGGCACAGGAAATTATAAAGGCTTTATTTCTTATTGCTGAGGGTCGGATTGGTTTGCAAAGTGGTCGAGAATAGCTTCAGGTAATATGTGGAATATTTGCTCAATCATAAGTAAATTCTGCGGAAGGAACCATGAAGAAATGCGCAAGGCGTATGATACGGTTCTTCAGTGCGAAGTGTCAGCAGATTTGTTCGCTGAAATCGGCGGGTTTGAACCATACCGTTATGAATGTGCTTGCTGTGGTGAAGAAGTTCGTATTGCCGCGGCAGAAAGCTCAAGCATGGTAACACATTTCAGACATCGTAGTGGGAATAACGATATCGAGTGTGAAAACTATCTGGGGCAGTATGGCTTGGTAAGCATCAATTCAGGATCACGAAAAAGTGATCGAGAAAGAGCAGAGTTCTATTTTGAAAGCACAAGTAAGACTTTTAGTTTAGGACTTAGGTTTAGTGAAAAAGAGATTTTTGATTATGAACAGAGAAATGTCAATTTTGAACTAAGAACGGCGGTGGCAGAGAACGCATTTCAAGCTTTGAGGATTAATAGTACAAACTTTTATCCTGACATGGCTACAATGATTCCCCTGAACAAGTTCTCACTTAGTTACTATTTGTCCAATACCCATAGCGGGGCAAATCGAAAATATGACTTTTTCAAACCACAGAATGCCCCCGCGTTTTTCAAAGTGCAAGGCACTGACACGGATTTTAGAGCAAAGCTAGTGCGCAGTAATGTCTTATATACCAATACGGAATACTTCGTCGTGCTTCAAAGCCGATACTTCGAATACCAGTTCGATGCTTTTAATATTGACACGACGTTTTCTTTCGATACAATGGGCAGGAGGTTTGCGGGCATCCGTTTAAGCATTCAAACGAGGACCACACAAATTGATTCACTGATTTCTTCATGGGGATATAGGTTGGAGGCTTCTGAAAGCCTATCACTGTTATGGCCGCCTGCTTCTCTTGTTGAAGATACGTCAATTATTGCATTTGACTATGCATTCTTCTATTCCACTTTCCAATTACAGGCACATGGAAACATAAATGTTCACGCGGATGCAATTACCAAGCTTTCGAGTGGGCTTTCAAAAGTGTCAATTCTAGCAAAGACAAAGGTTTTCAAAAAAAATGCAGAGATAGCTATAGATAAGGGTGAGCAACAATTACCTCTTTTCGATAAACTTGATGTGTTGAAACTCACCGCAAATAACTATATCGTGCCAAATGATTGCCTGTGTTTTGCGTTCGGCCATGATGGGGTCAGCCCTCTAAGCCAGGGACAGTCTGTTTTGCTTACCCCGCAAAGTAGGGTTAGGCATTATCGCTTTGGATACCTTACAAAAGAGATTAGCAATCGCCAGCAGGAAGTGCTGAATGGGCCAGCATTGCTAAATGACATGCTTGCCCACTATAAGAGAGATGAGCATTTTGAAAAGAGTTACTACGCCTCACTCGCGCTTAACGAAACTGCATCGGAGTACATTCGCGCATGTGAAGTTTCTGGTCGAATAAATTCGGCTGCGAAAAGTTTCATTACGGAGGGGCGGCTATGAGCTATCTCCCTCTTTTAACCGAGGATGAAGTCCGCTACATTTGCTCCGTGATTCCACATGACTTTGTGACTAACTATTTCCAGCGAAACCCCAAAGAGCTTGCAAAAATACGTCCTGGTTTTCGTGCGAAGGCGATTACAAAAAACGATGTGAGCAAACTCCTGTTCAAATTTCGAACTAGGGACTTTATTTCGAGCTTTATCGAACAGCGTATCAGCGAGTGGCTCGTTCAGATACAGAATAATATCGATCGATGCGTAGCAGATGGGGAAGATAATGAATTGGCCTTACTGCATACCTTGTCTTTATGCTTTTTTGCAGATAATATTGCGCTTTACTTCAAACTTAGTGGTGAGGAGCGTTCAGATGAAGCGATTTCCTTGATGAACGCTTCAGTCAAGGAAATACGGGAAGCCAATGCAGTACAAAATAGCCTGGGAAAAGAGCTAAAAGCCAAAGAGGCAGCAATCGAAGCACTGACAAGTAAATGCGAATCTCTCCAATCAAGGTTGAAGGATGCTGTTGACAGCCAACAGCAAAAGGTAAATGAGAATGCTGCGCTTAGGCTCGAGATGGTTGAGATTATAAAATTGAGAGCGCACATTTGTGAAATGGAGGCAGAAGTAAACCTCCACAAAAAAAGAAGCCAAGAAAATTCTGAAAACATACAGAGATTGACAGCGGAGTTATCTGCCGCCATGAGTAATAAACAACTGCTCGAAAAACAAATTAGGGAAGAGTTGGTAAAGCAGCAAGCAAAAGAGGATGCACAGCGGCAACTAACGACTAAGCCCAAGAAACCAGCAGATATAAACCAATTTGTTGAATACCTTGGTTATAACCTTACAAGTTTAGGAGTAATGAATGATACTGAACACTATCGCTTACTAAATGATTATTTGAGCAAAATATGTTTTACAGGAATACCTAACGTCGCCAATCGGCTCACGGGGATGAATATTGCTAAATGTGTTGCGAATGTGCTAACTGGCAGTTCTGCTGTGAAAACGCTCGTATATAGAAATGATATTTTAGATAATGAGATCAACGCTTTCTTGTCATCCGCCGGGCGGGTTGTTTGTATGGATAATTTTATAGGAAACTGCAATGAGACTGAGCTGCTTCCGGTTTTTAACAAACATAAAGATAAAATTATCTTCTTGACCATTGCATACGAAAGAACGATGCGTTATGTTTCGGATGAGTTTTTGAGATATTGCCATTATCTTAATTTAAACCGAATCGCGGCGTTGTCTGCCGATGCAGAGCTGATCGAAGATCCGTCAACGTTGGAGGAAGTAGAGTATATGCCTCTTAGCACATCACCAGATAACCGATATGCTACCATAATGCGGCAGGTTCTCCACGAAATTGGTTTTTGCAAGAGTTTGATTGAACAGAAAAGTGCAGAAATATCCAGTGAGAAAGACTTATGCAGCTCGTTGGCTTTTGATGTTTTGCCATACTGTGTGGACGTGCTACAGATTGCGCCCTACCATACATCAGAGCGATTAGTTAAGTATGCGGGAGATGCGGGAAGATGCCCTTGTGGCAGCCTACTAAGGGAGTGGTTTGCGAGATGAATGCTTTGCTGAAGGCCATGTCTTACGACATGGGTATTAACCGCTTTTGCAATGAGGCAGATGATTCGTTTGCCTATAGGTTGTGCTATTCAGCATTAGGACAATGGTGCCTTAAAGTGGCGCAGAATTCGTCGGGCGGGGTTGTTGGCACTACAAAGCACAATCAGACAATCGTGTTAAACGAATTGGTTGCGAGATATTCTGAGCTGTTCCCAGGCGTGGGCGAGAGGCTTATTGACTCAAGCAATCAGCAGTTTAACGTTGCAGTGCACATCCGCAGAGTATATGAAGAGACCGGCTATTTGCTTACGGATGAGGACAATCGAAACAGAGTAGCTAATTACGGAAGAAGCATTGAGATTGGAAATGCCGCGATATTCTTCGGCGCTCCTGCTTCAACCTATACTGTGAATGGGCTGGGGGTATTTACGACCCCTACGTCATACAAAGTCACTTCAAAAGAGTTTCTGATAAGAGACGATTTGACGTGGGAGGAGTATTTTCAAGCTCAGTTTGATATTATCGATTTTTATGACAGAGACATCACCTTAGAAGAACTTGAGTTTTTCAACCCGTTATTAAATACAAATCCTTCTCAATCTTGGAGAAGGACAATGGAAACCGATTGTACGATAGCGCGAAGCAGTGAGTTTGGTCCCTTTTACAAGGCGAGTCGAATTGCGGATGATGCGATACAATTTGCTGATGAACCCGTAAGGACTCAAAGCGACAACTTTACTTCATATGAGTACAGGCGACTGTATTTCACACTAAAGGCACACTATGGGAATCCACTTAAGGCCTTCATTGCGAGCCGGGATGCCGAATATGCAACCATTAGGCTAGGTGGACATTTACCCAACCGCGAATACTACTATTTGTTGCTACTGTCATGGCCACAAAATGGCGTTTTTGATAAAACAAACTTTTTGGTAAAGAGGATTTTTTTGCCCGAAATATCTACCATACTAATAAATCTTGGCATTGACATTCAAGGAGAAGATGTACATGCATAATATAAATGGTGTCCAATTATACTATCAGACAATCCGTGATAGACTAAGGGATTATATAAAGTCGGACTATTTGGCTAACAGCGAAACCCTATTGTTATATGTCGATGATCTTTTGGGAGAGCACTGCTCCGAATATGCCAACATTGCTCGTGAGCCATATATCGAAACATCGGCTTCCTACAAAAAGATCCCTGACGGAATCAAAAATTCGAAACGAATCGAGAACGGCGTTAAAGAATCATTACTTAAGCTCGTTAATACGAATCTGGGCGTTTTTGCAGATCCATTTGAACATCAAGTACAATCGCTAGAACATTTCTTGGCGGGGAGAGATTTATTTATATCTACTGGAACGGGCTCTGGGAAAACCGAGTGCTTTCTCTGGCCGATTATCGCTAAATGTTTTGACGAAGCGAAAAATCACCCTAAAAGATTCGAGATGCAGGGCGTGCGGACATTAATCATCTATCCAATGAACGCTCTTGTATCTGACCAACTGGCAAGGTTCAGAAGAATTATCGGCAGCGAGAAATTCAAAGATATTTTCAGCAAGGATACCCAAACAATACGTATCCCTCATTTCGGTATGTACACAGGCAGAACACCATACGCTGGCGATGCTAAACTTGCAAGCAGTCGGGAATTGGCAGCTACATTTCGTGAAAATTATCTTGTTGATACGACGGCAGATACTGAATCCCAGAGGCGACAGATAAACAATATAGACGGACTAAAGAGCATTAATAAGTATCCCGCAAGGTTTGGGCAAGACGGATTACAAACTTTTATAGAAAACTTAGATCAGAACATTCATAGGCCATCACCGTTTGATGCCGAGTTTATAACCCGCTTCGAAATGCAGGGCTGCCCCCCAGATATTCTGATTACAAACTATTCGATGCTAGAGTATATGCTTATGCGCCAGCGTGAATCTGGCATATGGGATAAAACGAAGGCATGGCTTGATGAGTCGAAAGATAACAGACTTCTTATTGTTTTGGATGAAGCTCATATGTATCGAGGCACCTCTGGCGGTGAAATTGCACTCCTGTTGGAGCGTCTGTTCTACCGCCTGGGGATTTCAAAGGATAGAGCTCAGTTTATTCTTACTACCGCAAGTATGCCTCAAGGTGAGAAAGAGGCAAAAGATGCATTCTATTTAGGGCTTACCGGAAAGGATGCCTCCCAATATGAGTTTTTAGCTGGTTCAAAGGAACCTGTTTCCGAAGAGCCAGAAGTCAAGACGGGTATCGACGCGCTGGCATCGATAGGCTCTGATCAAGTACACGGGGAAGGTATCGCAATCAGAATCGAGGCTTTTGCTGAAGCCGTTTTCCATTATAGTCTGCCCCAAACCACCAGCCAAGTTCAGGCTCAAACCTGGTTGTACGACAATCTTCCCAAATACGATGCTTTCGTGCAGTTGAACAAAGTATGCCGTGAGGGCGCAAAGTCATATAGTGAAATTAAGAATGCCCTTTTTGGTGATGCCTCGAATGCTGAGGCGGCGCTCGACGCCTTACTAGTAATCGTATCACTTGCCGCGAAAGACGGAAATATTCTATTCCCTGTACGCCTTCATATGTTTCTGAGAGGCCTTCAAGGGTTATATGCCTGCTCAAACCCGAAATGCGCTCATGCGAAATACTCTGATGCAGAGAAACTCCCGCTTGGCAAAGTCAGTTCTATTCCAAAGGATAAGTGTGAGTGCGGCGGCAGAATATATGAACTTATTAACCATATAAAATGCGGAGCACTATATCTTCGTGCATATGTTCAAAAAAGTGAAGGTTCCCCCTATTGGTACGTCTTCCCTCAGAAAGGCATCAATGGCGATGCGAATTCTCTTAATGAAATGATCCTTTATGTGGTTCCCAAGAACTATCAAAGAGGGAAAAATGATAAGGTTGGTTCGCTAGACCCGTTGACGGGGAAATTATACATATCTCCACAGGAAGATGAGAATTTACTTACTGTGGCATATTGCGACAGATTTGATACGAAGTCACAGTCATATAACTTTAATATCTGCCCCAAGTGCAAAAAGCAGATGCCCCTGAAAAAGCCTGTGGATTTAGCCACGAAAGGGAATACCCCGTTCTACAATTTAACAAAAGCACAGTTTGAGCTTCAAGCTCCAAAGTCAGAGTTCATCAACCAAGGGAAAAAGGTTTTGTTGTTCTCGGACTCGCGCCAGAACGCAGCAAAGCTAGCCTTGGATCTATCAAAATCATCTGACGCAGATGCCTTCCGCCAAGCAGTAATGCTCGCTTCCCTACTGCTAAAAATTGATGAGAAAGTGCATCCTTTGTCTGACATTTACCCAGCCTTTTTAGATGTCTGCATACAAAACAGGCTTACCTTTTTCAGCGGAAGTAGTAGGAGTAAATTCAACGATGATAAGAGAAAATTCAATGATGTCAAGCGCAGAGCAGAGCGCCGTGGGGAACCCGTAGATTATGCGAAACTGGCAACAGAATATCAATCCTTGCCCGATGACTACAATGAACAACTACTTACATTTTTCACAGAAAGCCCGCGCTCTTTTAAGGATATTGGCATTGGTTTCTTGGCACCGTTGTCATCAGTACTTGACGATTGTGTATATGATCTTCTGGAAGACGAGAATGTGGCGGTAGATAAGGATGCGCTTTATCAGTTGCTTGTATTGCTTTTCTGGGATGTCATGGATGATAGCGCAGCTTTGGGTGAGGGCATACAAGATGACATCAGAAAGGGCTTGCCAGGGCGCAGCAAGGGTCGAGATTTCGGACTTAGTAACGATTTTTCTGTGGCATTAGACAAGCAGCTTCTTCAACGAATTCAAGAGGATCTTGCCCTAGGCGAAGCTGAGTTGAAAAAAGTTATGAATAAGATTCGCGATTTGTTTTTTTCCTCCTCCAGAACAAGTCGGTATTACATTAAGCTTGGGGCAGTTCAGATTGCGTTCGCGGAAAAGGATTTCTCGTGGTATCACTGTCTAAAATGCGGAAAGCTATCTCCATTCAAGATTGGCGAGTATTGCGGTGCTTGTTTTGAGTCTACCGAAGTGGCACCCATTACTGCAACCGACTTATCTCGTTTTGACTTTTGGCGCAAACCAATCCTAGATGCGCTAAACAATATAGGGAACATTCACACCATTGATACAGAAGAGCATACAGCGCAGCTTTCGCATAAGGAAATACGCAACGATGCTTGGAGTCGTGCCGAAAAGTATGAAATGCGGTTCCAAGATATTAGTGCCGGAGAAAATGGGGAAGATGCCATAGACGTATTAAGCTGCACTACAACGATGGAAGTTGGCATTGATATCGGTTCTTTGACCGCCGTTGGGCTTCGCAATATACCGCCTATGAGAGAGAATTATCAGCAAAGAGCTGGGCGGGCGGGACGTAAAAATGCAGGCATTTCTACAATTGTGACATATGCTTCCGGTGGAGTCCATGATAGCCACTACTTTTTACACCCTGATGAAATGATTTCTGGTTCTCCACGAAAACCTTGGATAGACCGAGACAACCCTAAGATAAAGCAACGACATATCAATATGCTGACACTGAACAAGTTTTTATCCATGCCGAATATGCGCTGCCAGTATGATGGAATCCTTGACATTGGCATTATAAAGTTCTGCGAGCAATATGGTGAGAACTATGTGGAGTGCGCGAGGGCGTTTGCAAAAGAGTCGGGATTGTCAACTGACATAACTATCGAGCGTTTTATTGAAATAACACAAAATGTCTTAAGCGAGGGCAAACGCGACGAGTATATAAATAACGATAAAGAAACTTCTGCTTTTGACGTGTTCTACCGGGAGGGCTTTATTCCGTCATATTCGTTCCCTAAGAACGTAGTGCGGTTCTTTGTAGAAAAAGAATCTGATCGTGGTAAGAATGCGCCGCGAGATATCCAATATGCACCAGAACGGGATATAGCCGTAGCCCTTAGTGAATATGCACCTGGGCGCTTTGTTTACATTGATAAGAAGATTTTTAAGAGCGGTGGCTTATATGCAAACCCGCGTCCAAGAGGCTTTGATACGAATCAAGCAGAGTTCTATTTCAAGAACAGCGCATACTGTAAACAAATCTACATCTGTTCGGAGTGTAATTGGTTCGGTTTGAAGTCTGAGGAATCTCCTGGAATGGTTTGTCCGTATTGTGGAGCAATTGTCGTAAAAAACTCGATGCTGCGTCCTTGGGGTTTCTCGCCCGTCAGAGGGGATGAAGTGAAATTCGAGGATGAGGATGAACAGTTTACATATGCCGAAGCTCCCTACTATTCATATGTCCCTGAAGATTTCCCCAAAGATGTACATGTTGGGAGCAACATTCGTTTTGCCAATCTTCCCGATAGGAAAGTACTAACAGTCAACATGGGGAAAAGCAAAAAAGGGTTTAATGTTTGTAAAAAGTGTGGCGGCGCTGAGGTTGCAAACCCAAACGCAAACGGTGCTTATTCATTTTCGCAGCCATTTCACGATAACCATCTGTGCCGCCATGAGGGTACCGTAGAAGCCGGCATTTACTTGGGTTATGAGTTCCTTACAGATATGTTTATGTTGGATATTTCGTATGATTCAACGATGCTGATAGGGAATAGCAATGCAGAAGAAAAGAGTATTTTGCGCGCAGCTGCGACTACTTTGCATGAAGCACTAAAGAAAGCAGTGTCGCTTGTTTTGGATATAGACTATAATGAAATCAGTGGCGGTTGGCGTTCGAGAATCAAAAGCAACGGTGCATCACACATTGAGATGTTTTTCTACGACAATCTTATCAGTGGTGCTGGTTATTCATCGCTGATCGGCTCCATTCTCAATAAGGTGCTTGATAGTGCAAGAAACATTTTATCTGAATGCGAATGCTCGCGTTCGTGTAAGAACTGTTTGGATAACTACTGGAATCAACGAAATCACCAGTTATTTGATAGAAAGTTGGGGCTTCTACTGCTCGATTATGCTCAGTACATACGGCTTCCTGCGCAATATTCTACCAGCGAACAAGAGGGATTGTTAGCCCCGCTGCGGAAACTAATAACTGATGATGGAGGCGCAGCCAAGAGCAATCCGCATGTCGAATTCGAGGTCATCCCAGCAATTTTGAAAAAGCCAGAGAGCTCGAGGGCAAAGATATACTTGAATCCTTATGATTTATCGGATTGGCTTCCGAATGCGTTTATGACATATAGAAATTATATTTCTGGAGGTACTCGAAATGGCTAAATCGCTCTCGCCGCTACGCTACCCGGGCGGCAAGTCAAAGATATATGAAAAAGTGAAGACTCTGATTGAGGCTAACGCATTGGGCGATAGAACGTATGTCGAGCCCTTTGCGGGAGGCTTTGGAATCGGAATTGGTTTACTCTGTGATAGGACTGTGCAGACGGCGGTCCTCAATGACTTTGATGCTCATATCTATCATTTTTGGTATGCTATTCTTCATCATACCGAGGAATTGGCTAGAATGATAGTTGAAACGCCAATTACTTTAGAAGAACGAGAGAATCAGAGAAATGTTTATAAGGACGAAGCGTCCGACACACTTGCCGATGGATTTGCCACATTATATCTCAATCGTGTGAATTTTTCTGGCGTTTTTAATGGAGGGCCGATTGGCGGACTATCGCAGAAAGGGTTATACAAGATTGATTGTCGTTTTAACAAAAGTGAAATCGTGAAGCGCATTGAGCAAATAGCCTTGCTGAGGGATCATATCGCACTATATAATTGCGATGCAAGTGAGCTTATAGCCGTCCACTTGCAGGACAGAATCGCGACATCGTTTTTTAATATTGATCCACCGTATGTTAAAAAGGGATATCGGCTTTACAAAAATTACTTCAAGGAAGAAGATCATAGGAGTCTTGAAAGAATAATAGCAGACCACTTGGGGGAAACCAGGTGGATTATTACATATGATGACTGCGATCTGGTTAGAGATATATACAGAAACTACCATATGGTTGAATATGAGATTCAGCACAATGTAGGTGCAAGCACATATGGGAAGGAAGTAGTCATCACAAATATTCCCGATGAGTCGTTTTTTTGGTAGTGAGTCGTATCTCTTATCAAAGCGCACCGCACCTGGTGGCGGATTTCGGGATAAAATCGCTGCTTAAGGATAAGTTGTAAAATGTATTTCTACACTTAGGGACAAAAAATGACCCGAGCTGTATTTAGAACCACTACCTTGAAAAAACCAATGCGCAAATCTTAGGGGTTCGGGGTTCGATTTTCCGGAGCATCACCTTGCCGTACATCGATTGTACGGTACTTCACGATTTAATGCATTTCTGAATCCGAAACACAACAGAACCTTCTACGATTTGGTCGTAATCCATATGCCGGATTGGGAGCATCGTAGGTCGATACTGTTTTATGAGACCGTACTTGTTGTGTAGTTTCAATTTCTTTATTACCAACAGTAGGATTGTCAGGATCAATCTCGATTCCGCTAAAAAAGTCGAATACAACTCTACCACCCCGAAACACCGTAACATGATCCACCACCGCCACAAACAACTTTTCATCAAAAGCATCAATGACCGTATCCTGTTTTACAAGGCTGCGTATGACCTTCGCAATCAAATCGCACTTCTCACCTCTTCGCCGACCCTCTGCTTCCACCTGAACGATCTGTTGTGCCAGCGCGTCGTGTTTGGCGAGATATTCCTCCTGAAGCGTATTAACGCCGCCCTCCGACACGCCTACATGTTCCAAAATCGCAATCCGAGCCAATTCAGCGACCTGCTCCTGTTCCTTGCGCAAACCCACAATCTCCCGTTTCAGCGAAGAACAGTCGCGGAGCGTTTCTAAAGCGATCCGGCAATCCGCGATGACCTGTTCCTTCATTCCCAACAACCGGTTGAATGCCTCCACGAACTGGATACGGATTTCTTCCTCGGTGATATGCGGGGTCTGGCAATGAGGATCATGCTTGTATTTGTCATTGCACCGCCAGATGATCTTTCGGTTCGGACGGTTGCTGTTCCAGACCTTTGGACCGTAATACCCGCCACAATCGCCGCAGACGATCTTGCTGGAAAACACGCTGCCGCAGGTATTGGGGCGGCTGATCTCCTTACGCCGCGCCATCTCCGCCTGCACCGCGTCAAAATCATCCGGGTCTATGATCGCCGGATGGCTGTTCTGCACATAGTACTGCGGTACTTCGCCATGGTTCAGCTTTCGTTCCTTCGTCAGAAAGTCCACGGTATACCGCTTTTGCAGCAGCGCGTCGCCCTTGTACTTCTCGTTGGACAGGATGGAGCGTACCGTCGCCACCTGCCAGACTTGAGAGCCGCCCGGAGAAAGGATGCCGTCAGTCTTCAACAGTTTCGCGATCATCGACGGGGTCTTGCCTTCCATGAATTGTCGGAAAATGCGACGAATAATCGCCGCTTCCTCCTCCACGACCTCCGGCAGTCCGTCCTCGCCCTTGCGGTAGCCCATGAAATGCTTGTAAGGCAAGTTGACGCGTCCGTCGGCCATCCGCTTACGAACGCCCCAGGTGACGTTTTCCGAGATGGAGCGGCTCTCCTCTTGGGCGAGTGACGACATGATCGTAATCAACAGCTCGCCCTTGCCGTCGAAGGTGTAGATATTCTCCTTTTCGAAGTAAACCTCGACATTCTTGTCCTTAAGCTTTCGCACAGTAGTGAGGCTGTCGACGGTGTTTCGGGCAAAGCGGCTGACCGACTTGGTAACGATAAGATCGATCTTTCCCGCCACCGCGTCGGAAACCATCCGGTTGAAGCCTTCACGTTTGCGGGTATTGGTCGCTGAAATGCCTTCGTCCGTATAGATGCCAACGAAAATCCAGTCCTCGCGGCTCTGGATGTACTTGGTGTAGTAATCCACCTGGGCTTCGTAGCTGGTCTGCTGCTCCTCACTATCGGTGGAAACACGGGCATAGGCCGCGACCCGACGGCACTGAACACCGGTAGACGCTTTGGCGGATGTGCGGGCGATGCTGGCGGGGATCATCGTAACTTCAGGCATGTGCATTCCTCTTTCCGGCAGCCACTCGAGCTTCCGCTTTCTTTTCGTCCGTCCAGCTTTCCGATCGGGATGGGTGCTGCCATATTGTATGCTTTTCGGTGCCGTTGCGAAGCTTGAAAAGCAACTGCCCATCCGCAGGCACCAGAATCTCGGCGACGGTTTTACGAAAAGCGTCCTCATCAAAGGCGGGTAGTCCCAAGACTTCACAGCATTGAACGATCAAAATGTCCTCTGGGATCCGCTTGGCATTGCAAAAATGCTTGCCCCGGTTGATGTACGTTGGACAAGCCCATGTTTGCCTGGCATATTTCGAACCCCCATTGGCGACCTTGCGGTGAAAGTGACTGCCGCAACGCAAGCAGCGGATCATCCCAGTAAAGACGCTGGCATTATTCCCCTGTTTCCCTTTCGTGCGGGATGACCGTATCGCGATCTCTCGCTGCACCGCTTCAAAGATGTCCGCGTCGATGATCGCCTCATGATGGTCTTTCACCATATATTTCGGAAGCACTCCCCTATTTTGCTTGGTTTGCTTCGTGATATGGTCCGTGATAAAAACCTTCTGGAGCAATAGATGCCCCGCGTACTTTTCATTGCGGAGCATCTGCATGACGCTGGTCTCCGTCCAGCGTCCGCCGGTTCGAGTGGGGATGTTCAGCGCTGTGAGCTTGCGCATGATCGCGTTCTTCCCGAGTCCAGACAGATAGTCCGTAAAAATCATCTGTACCACGTCAGCCTCTTCGGGAATGACCGTGTAGATTTCCTTGTGGCAACGGTAGCCGTAGATCCAGATCGTGGTGACGGGTTTTCCTTCCCGGTAGTTCTTCTGGATCCGCCACTTCTGGTTTTCACTGGCGGATAGGCTTTCTTCCTGAGCAAAAGAAGAGAGGATGGTGAGCAACAGCTCGCCATCCCCGTCCGTCGTGTGAATATTCTGTTCTTCGAAATATACGTCCACGTCCATCGCTCGGAGTTCCCGAACCGCGTCCAGCAGATCGAGTGTATTTCTCGCGAATCGGCTGATCGACTTGGTAATGATCCGATCGATCTTCCCCTCGCGACAGTCACAAAGCATCCGCTGGAACGCGGGTCTATTGCGCTTGGTGCCGGTTAGCGCTTCATCCGCGTACATCCCGGCGTACATCCATTCGCTATTTTCTAGAATGAGCTTTTGATAGTACTCCACCTGTGCCGCCAGCGAATGGAGCATCGCGTCCTTATCACTGGATACTCTGGCATAACCCGCAACCTTGGTAAGCCTGAGCGCTTGTGAGTTTTGTACTGGAACCCTTGTAATGATTCGCTCCATGCCGATTCCTCCCTTCGGTCATGGTATATTCGCTCTGAAAGCCAGAATTATCAAGGGGTTTGACGATATATACTGTTGTTTGATAGCCCGTAGCGTTCCGCCATCTTAGCTTCCAGCAACCGAAAATCGTCTTCCGTGATCCAGCCATTGCGTACCCATGTCCGAAAGACCGCCAGCGTTGCACTGTAGTGCAGAATGCGGTTTTCCTTATCCATCTGTTC
>Ga0302293_10000555_pt1 | contig 19655 bp, 19 predicted proteins | sample III_Fen_N2_2_FD_198758 | JGI IMG/M metagenome (GOLD analysis project Ga0302293, IMG submission 198758) | Peat permafrost microbial communities from Stordalen Mire near Abisko, Sweden - III_Fen_N2_2 | ecosystem: Environmental > Terrestrial > Soil > Wetlands > Permafrost | place: Sweden: Abisko...
AAAAAGCCATCCTCGTTTGGATCATTTTATCACATTTCTAATAATAGAATAGGGGAGTGTCCAGGAAATTACTTCTGATACACCCTCACATAATCGATCTGATATACAATCGGAAAAGCTGTTTGCGATGGATCTCCTCCGTTGTCTCCTCCTAAAGCCAGATTTAGTAAAATATAGTGAGCCTGATGAAAGGGGTTGAACCCATCCGGATTGATTGTCTTTGAAAGATCGATTTCATTCAACAGTTCATCATCCAGGTACAATCGGATAAAATCCTTATCCCAGTCCATTCGCCAGATATGAAACTTATCCGCCCAGTGTTTATCTTTGTCGGTGAAATGGGTCAGTGCCAGATTGGATCCATCCCATTTTGCAACATACTGTCTACCGGTGCCCCAGGCTGCATTTGCCAGTATTGAGGGTGTGCCGTTAATCTGATAAAATTCCATCATATCGATTTCTCCCTTCGAAGGCCATGGTTGATCCACTCCTAACGTCCAGATAGCAGGCCATGAACCTTTTACTGCAGGAATCCGGGCCCTGATTTCAAACCTTCCATACAGCCAGGAATGAGTCCCTTCTGTATTGATGCTGGAGGACGTATAATTGATAATATCACGGTTTTTCTTCCAATCGTTGCTTCCTTTTTCAAATCGTGGATTGGCGAACATTTCCCGACGACCTTCAATGCAAAGTGTACCACCCTTGCAGCTGGCATTTTCTTTTTTATACCATTGAAGTTCATGATTTCTCTGCAATCCGTTTTCATAGTTCCATACCTTACTGTCCGGTTTTCCGTTGATGTTAAATTCGTCGTTCCAGACTAACTTATAATCCCCCATCCTGTGAGGCACTGCAAAGTCGGGTTTATATGGATTTGATTTTCCGGCAAACAGGCAACCCGTTATCAGGCAGCCGATGAATAGAGTAAATCCTTTTTTCATGCTATAATATATTAGTTGGATCCAAAAATACAAATATAATAATTATAAACAAAACTAATGAAACGATGTTTGTTAACTATCTGCGATCTTTGTGCTTATTTTAAAAAATCGTACCTCTCGAGATGTGTTAAATCAAAATCTGTTGCTTTTGTTCTTTCCCTGATGTCAAACGGGTCTGAATAATATATGCCCCTGCAGGTAAATTGGTTTTTAAAACTGTAATGTCTTCGACAGAAAAGTTCGATGTCTGCCTGCATCGCCCGGTCATGTCATACACTTTTACTCTACCTTTCAGATTCGTGGAATTTTGAATGTAGATGGTTTGCTCTGAAGAAAACAGGTTTAATTGTAATTCTGTGATTTCCGAAACAGTGATTAATGGGTTTGTTATAATTTTAAAACGTTTTACGGGATCCGATTGATAAGCTTGAAACGTATAGTTCGTACCGCTTTTGGTAATTTCAACTACTTTATTCTCTACCATATCTTCCAGATAGATTCTGGAATTTAGTAATTCCATATTTGAATGTGTAAAAGTAAGTTTATACCCTGTATCTTCACCTGTGATAAACCCCAAATAGGAATTGTTGATGTCGTCTACCGCATCAATCTGATAGTTGTCGTCTTCCTCCATGACAAAGAGTTGAGGGGTGAGTGTTGATCCCCTGTATTTCCGTCCATCCCATCCGTTGTCGAAATTATGACTACATGTTGGTACTGTGAATATCCACATACGATCGGCAAAACGGGAGCCTTTGACATCAATCCGGGTATAGATGTCTTTCCTCAGAGAAGTTGCTTCCTTAATTCCCGGAGCAGTTTGCTTAACCTCGTTTTTCTGGATGATCGATTGATAAGGTATATCCAGGGTTGCTTCAGGTGAATTGGTAGTCGCTTTTATCAGGAATGCCTGCATGGATGGTATTTGTGACGGAAGCCCCAACGCTTCCCCTGCCAGATTGACTGTTGAAACCATATATTGTCCTGGATTTGTTCCTGACGAGTCAATTTGTAATGCACTACTGTTTTTCCAGTCATTCAGGGATCCTGTATTATAGAAATATACAGATGCTTCCATAGAAGAACCAAATTTGAGTTCGCTGATATTAATAGCAGCCGTATAGGGATTCACAATCAGATGCTGACCTTTATAAGTAGCTCCGTCGGTATAAGAAAATTTCTTTGTAAAATCTTGATTTTCCAATATACCGGTAAAGGTGTAAATGGTGGGTTTTTCCTGAACTATTTCATACCCTGTAAATGAAGTAAGCATGGAATCGTTTTGCAACTGAACCCAGCGGGTAGCAGAGGTATTGCCCGATTCATACGATTTGCGGACATAGGAGCCTGCGAATGTGGGATTAGCTATTACCGAACGAACCGGTATCCCGAAATACTGCCATTTATAGACGCTCCCCGAACCCTGCGTTTTATCCCACGAAGCTTTCGAATACATTTCTACAGTAGCCGGTACGGAATCCTTCTGTGAATTATTAAATATAAGAGTACCGTTCGAAATTCCATCAATCGGACTGGCTTTGATAACCAATCCGGAGGTCCCCGCATTGTTGGTAATTGATCCTATCACCGTTAATTCATTTCCCGGGTATATCGTAAAAACAACACCTTGTTCGATAGTCAGATTATTGCAAATAGCAGTCAACCCCTTCATGAGATTGATTTCCGGATTTATCTGCACATTCGGAATAATGATGTCCTGATCAGCCGTCGGTACAGAAGCCGGACTCCAGTTGTATGGATTATTCCACACATTGCTTACCGAACCTGTCCAGGTCGGTTGCCCTATTATCACGGTAGCTCCCGGACAACTGCTGCATTCCATGTTTCGCGCTGTAACAATATAGGTGCCCTGAGTTAGATTGGTAAACTTACCATCAGTATTCGTTACGAAAACGTGTCCGGTATTTTCAATGCTGTATGTAAGGTCCGTACCTACAGGTGCAGTAACTGTAATTGTTCCGGTATTGATTTTATTTGTTGGTTGAATAACGGTGACGGATGGGCTGGGTAAAATATTTATTTTTACATTGTTAAATAATGTAATTGCTCCTGCAATTGAAAGTGCCCTTCCATGCAATGATGAATTATCTTCTAATATAATAGCACCGGTACAAACAATATTTCCCCTGAAATCAGAGTTCTCTTCTATGGTAATTGCTCCCACCACCTGCCAGTAAATGTTACACATTGATGCTCCATTCTTCAGAATAATTTTCGAATTTGGAGCTGTTTTATAGGCACCTCCGATTTTAAAAATAAAAAGGGCATTGGGATCACCCTGAGCATCCAGGGTTAACTCACCTGTCAATACTAATGCAGCCCCCAACGAGTATACACGGGGATATAACACTTGACCGTATCCAAAGGTAGTGCTCAGGGTTGAATCGGAAGCATTGTTTGTTAAATTGTTGTTTAAATCAATTAAATCCAACGATGCGCTTCCGGATATCGTGTTTCCTGAATGAATTTGGCCACAAACTTTGCCTTTCCCAATATTGATTGCACCGGTCATATTCCCGACATTCCCGGTTACCTGGGTTAACTCACCCGTATTTAATATATCACCTGTTGTGGTAAATATCGCAAATTCAGAATTGATTCCTAAATTAATATATGGGATGATCTTTATCGATGATCCTGCAGAGATACATCCAAGTGAGTCTTTGGCAGTGACCATATAATTACCCGGTGCCATCAACGTAAATAGACCTGTCGTATTTGAATAATTTTTACCATCAATGCTGTAGGTCATTTTATTCGCTTTAGGATTTATAATGCTTAGGCTTCCTGTTGTATGAGAAATGTTAGGTTGAGTCAATGTGTAAAATGGTACTTGTGTAAAAACATTCATCACGAGATTGTGATTCAATGAAACAGCACCATTAATGGTTAGTGCCCTTCCTTCCAAAGTCGCCTCTGTTGCAAAGGCAATAGCACCCGATTTTGAAATAAATGTTCCTTTCATTAAAGCTGCTGCACCAAAGCTAATCGCACCATCTATATTAAAATAGACATTTTTTGCTAAAGCCCCATTTATTAAAAGAATTCTATCTCCTGCAGCCGACGAAAACGCTCCGGTCACTTTAAATATAAACAACGCATCCGGATTATTCTGGGCATCCAACGTCAGGGTTTTACCAAGGGTTACAGCACATCCTACAGTGTATACTCCCGGTGTGTAGGTGCCACGTAAAGGTAGATCAACATCCCCTATCGCTCTCATGGTAGGAATAAGATCAATTTCAGTAAACAAGTCCAATAAATCCTGCGAACATTGAGCAGTCTCTCTATCCTGACTGTGTTTAACCGTATTAATGCTGAATCCGGTTATACCTCCTATGTTTGTCCCGATACTTCCACCACCTGCCACAGTTTCACCGGTATTAGTCAGCGCTCCGTCCGAAGTAAAGAGTATAAAGTTAGAAACTGTTCTTAAATTGGGAACCTGTCCATATCCTGAAACCGGGTGTGCTAAAAGGATGAACATTATAATAACAATAGGTAATTTTGTTTTCATATAATTTTGTTTGTTGATTTTTAGATAAAAAGAATGGTGAATTCATTGAACTAAATGTATTGAATGTCTGGAAACATCAACAGAAGCCTGTTTCTATATTAAACTTAAATACAGGTTCAGGCTTTATTTGTAACAGGAAAATATTGCAGGATAAACTTCGGGTTGAGGTGAAATTAGTAAACGTTTGAAAAGTTTTGCATTTGAAAGTCTTTTAATTCTCTCATTGGTAGAATGAAACATACGGCCTGCTAATGAAGAACCGACACTTAAAACCAATATGAAATTAGAACCGGTCTGAAGAGATATACTGGTGGTCGAAATTAAACGAAAAAATAAAGTGGAAGTATTTGTCAAAATAATAGATTTGGTTAGCTCTTTGAAAAAGTGTGAAACATGTAAATAAAATAAATAAATATGTAATAAATTATCAATATATATACAAATTAACGATTATTAAAATGAGATTTACCAAGATTGTTGTTAAAATAATTAATTAATTTTATTATAATTTTAATACTACACATTTGTGTAATATAAAATATTACACGGTGCAATTTGAACTAATGTATCCTTGTTTTCATACTTTTAATATTGAGAATAAAAGTATGACTTACTAATAAATCAAGCGATAATATTATTATTGTAAATGGTGATAAGTAATTGGAGAAATATAATGTCGTATTTATTAATCAACAGGAATTTTTTTTATTACATGTATGTACTTCTATAAAATTCAGTTTCTTTATTCCATTCCTTTCAATCATACCTACACTACGCATTTACTACCCATTCAATTAACCTTTACAAAAAATAAGAACATGTTATGCTTGTTTTACGGAACTTTTGCGGAGATATTGCGCTCTAATATTACACCGCATTAATACCGCAATAATACCGTAATACCACCGCAATATCACCGCAATACCTCAGAATGCGTAGTGAATGGGAAGTGGAGGCGTAGTGAAGGTTAAATGAACATGTATCGGATGAATATTTAATGATTCATTGTCAGAATTCGGATTTACAGTAAAATGATACGGGTTTGAAAATTCCTGTTTCATAATGAAGTCGTGTTTGAAAAATAGTGTCGAAAGTTGTAATATGAAATATGAAAATACTTTGTTGAAGCAAATTAACCACAATGGTTATGCTGTAGGAAATAAAAAGTGACAAGTAATTTTTAAATGAATGATCTTCAACCCTCATTCCGATAACTTTCGCCCCTACAGAGAGCTTGCCTGAAATGTAAGAAACATTGGAAAATGTTTTAGAGTAAGAATTAATAAAACAAGATAAGGAACAGGAATTAAATAAATTTTCTTTTTTTAAATTAAACCGTCATTAACACTTTGTACTATTTTCCTCTTCCGTTTGCAACCGGGAGAGGAAGAGGGCAAAGAAAAAAGTAGTATGTTGAGAATAATAAAACAAGACATTATGTTGTTCCCACTATTTAAAAGTGAATAAATGCTGTTTTTTTAATTTTAGGTACATATTCAGGTAACTCAAATAACAAAATTGCTACAGGTTTATTGTTAATTTCTGATAGCTTACACTAGTGTCCACTTAAAATCATTAACGATTCTCTGAAACCCTTTTCTATAAGCATTATTAGAGCAAAATAGTTGCGTGACGATTTGAATTTTTTACCTTGCCAGAAATCATAATTTTCGGGCAATGAATACAGGAAAATATATTTTCGCACAAATGGTTGAGTTTTTACCTCAACGAGTTTTTGACGGTTTTGTCATTAAATATGCAGGCAACAAATATGTAAAACATTTTAGTTGCTGGAATCAGTTGTTGGTGATGATGTTTGGTCAACTAACAAATCGTGATAGCCTACGTGAGCTAATTGTCGCCACTGATGCTCATAATCAAAAAAGGTATCATTTGGGTTTTGGAAAAAACGTAACACGAAGTAATCTTTCAAAAGCAAACGAGAGACGAGACAGTAAGATATTTGAGGATTTCGCCTATTATCTCATTGATATTGCCCGTAAGAAAAGAGCTAATAATAACTTTGAAATTGAAGGTAAAGTTTATGCATTTGATTCTTCAACGATAGACTTGTGTTTAAATGTGTTTTGGTGGGCGAAGTTTCGAAAAGCAAAAGCAGGAATTAAACTTCATACACTTTACGACATAACGACACAAATTCCTGCATTCATACATATTACGAATGCTACTGTGAACGATGTAAATGCAATGGATGTAATACCTTATGAAACTGGTGCTTATTATATATTTGACCGTGGGTATGTAGATTTCAAAAGGCTTTACAACATAACAAAGCATTCTGCTTATTTTGTAATTAGAGCTAAGAAAAATCTCAAATTCCAGTTTACTCAGATGAATATAGTCAATGAGAAAAATGGAGTAATGAGTGATCAAATTGGTAAGCTAACAGGGTTTTATATATCAAAGCAGTATCCTGATGAAATAAGGAAAGTGGCATATTATGACAAAGAAACGAATAGGACTTTCGTTTATCTAACCAATAATATGGAGATAACATCAGAACAGGTGGCTTTGCTTTACAAAAATCGTTGGCAAGTAGAATTATTCTTCAAATGGATAAAACAACATTTAAAGATTAAATCCTTTTGGGGAATTACTGAAAACGCTGTTAGAATTCAAATATATTGTGCCGTCATTTCGTATTGCTTAGTTGCAATCATAGAAAAAGACCTAATGATTAATCGCTCAACATATGAAGTCCTACAAGTATTGGGAATCTCTCTACTGGATAAATCGTCAATTGGAGAGCTCTTTTTTAATGCTGATAAAAATGATGTCAAAGAACTTCCGTCAGAACAGCTGACTCTTAATTTTTTTTAGTGGACACTAGTGGATAGCTTATTATATTAATCCGGTTCTGTATTCGATGGCGTTAGACTTTCTTAGAATATTGAAACTTATCTTTTAATTTATTTAAAATTTAATTCCTACATAAATATCCGGATTTATCAGGTGTGTAATAGCAAAAAAAAACTGCCACGTTTCCGGGCAGTTTTTGATCTGATCATTTGAAATGACTGTGATCTTTTTTGAGTTTATTATCTATGTACTAAAATCACCTGTTTCGCACCATTTCATCCAATGAATTCTTTTTTACATTCAATTGATGTTCTATAATTAAATCGTAATCACACTTGTTATCACCCACTTTACTCATAACCACCAAAAGTTCCAGAGAAAAGATGAAGGCAAAGAGTATAAAATAAAAGGCACCTGCCACCAGATCGCTTTTGATAATGATGATCATTGCCTTCAGTTCTTCCAGAAACCCTGCATTTTCCTCCAGTTCCTTTCGTACCGTTTCTTCTACATTGATCTTCTGGTTGTAAAGTTTTTCCAGCCGGTTGCTACATGTGTTGATGGTTGTTGTGTTGGTCCTGATTTGTTCAATCCGGGTACTCGCCACATGCTGCTGTGACACTGTACTTCTGGTTTCTATTTTACGGGTGCCATCAGGCTGCGTTACCGGGACACGTTCTGTGGTTACATTGGTTATTGCTACTGTAGGATGTTTGGCTACTTCGTCGTTCAGACGCGTATTGATGTTTTCAAGAGAATCCACGGTAGCGGTCAGTTTGTTGATCTCTGCCTGAATGGTCAATTGCCTTTTCCCGGCAATCACTCTTGCCTGATCGGTTCTCAACTCGATTAATACCTTCGCTACGTCGTTTTTAAATATAATCTGATCCAGGATAGCCGATCCGATCAAAGCCATAAATACGGCCAGGATAACCCGGAAGATAGTCAGTAATCTGTTTTTTCCCACTGTTAAGATCACCTGCCTTTCGATCTGGATCACGATAATGATAAACGAAAGTGCTGTGAGAGCGCATCCCCACCATGTTGTCACCGATAAATACCGTTCGGCAAAACAATAACCGGTAGATCCCCAGATAAACACAAGGATCAGGATCGAAGCGGTATATTTTTTTAATGCTTTATGACTTGCTTCGCTGCAATTCATTAGTATTTTTGGATTCCATCCGATCAGGAAGCATCCAAATTTTTGCCACCAGTTCATGATCGTTTCTGTTTAAATGATTCCAACGACAAAGCTGCCAGTCCTCTCAAAAATCCACGTTCGTACGATAACAGCATTCCCACCATATAATCCACCTTGTTCTCCAGGTCGTTTTCCATCTTATTGATTTCGGCTAAATGATTCTCAAGTGTTTCTTTCCGGTTCTTGAGCAAATCGACAATATCAATCAGTCCGGCTTGTTCGCGTGATTTAATATGAAAATCATTCGTTTTCAGATTGTCGATGTAGATTTGTTTAATCTGTTTAAATAATACTTTCAGGTTACTTACCAATAACTGTTTATTTAAATCGCGGTAAGAAATGTCGGGATTACTCAATGCATCTTCGTACCCACGGCTTTCAAAATCAATCCTCAGATAGTTGTAAATTTCATCCAATGGCATGGAAACGATCATTTCGTCCTCCTTTGTCACCGGGGCAGAAATAGTTAATCCGTTGTGATTTTTAATATCCGGATTAAATTGATCTTCGTGTTTAACAGGACTCTCAGTTTCCTGATCACCTTTTTTTGAGGATCCAAATAATACATCAAATAGTCCCATAAGTTATTTTATTTGTTAAAGTGTTTAATAGAAAATTAAAATCGAAGAGTTATTCATATAGCCGGTTAATTCGATAATTTAATGGTTCTCATCATACAAAAGATGTAAATGATCCCTGATAAATTATTTTATTCATTAACTTACAAAGTTATACTTATATTGTAAATACTGATTATTAAACAATATTTTTTATAGTTGGTTTACTGTTTTTATTTAAAGATTCAATTAATTCAGGATGGACAATTTCAATAAAATCCTAAAATCAGGAGAATTACCGATTATTACTTTTTTTTATCTGGATACAGGACTGAATTTGTTCTGTTTTCAAATGGGGATGATTTGGAGTTGATTGGGGATTTAATGAGGCTTAGCCTAATGAAGGTTCAATCAACCCCCTATAAACTCCCAGTCAACATAAAACGAATCAAGGAGAAAAGCATGACAAAAAGTAGAGAACTGAGTTATAAAGAAGAGGAAAGAAATAAGGGGTAAGTGGTAAAAAGGAGGTGGCTGTTCAAAAAAGAATGATGGCATTCCTGGTTAGTATCAAAATCCCGGAAACGATTGCATTTGAACTGATTGTAAATGACAAAAAATCATGTTATAACATACTCAATACTTAAATGGTTCTAAAATTGGAATTATTTTAATTTTAATTGTTTTTATATTGAATTCTGATTGCAAACTAAAATCTTTATTCTATATTTGCAGTTAATAGTAAACTTTTTTTTTAAAATGCTGTTTCTATTACGTATTGTTATGTGAACATATTAATTCTTTTTAAGGAAAAGCAGATGTATTCTACTTTTTGGATACTATCCGTTAATTTACAAGTCTATTAATTTTTTAATTCAGGCAGAATGAGTGAGAATGAGAAAACCCCTAAAAATAAGACAAGAAGAGAATTTCTACAGGAACTTGGTTATGTTGGCGTTGGTGCACTATTAGGTGGTTCTGCCATTTTTGCAGGAATTAATTATGACAAAAGAAAGAAGCAAGTAGATCGAATAAAAGTGTTGACGGCTGAAAACGAGCTGATTGAAATTAATAAGAATGATGCCACAACCGTTGTAAAATCAAAAAAAGAAATTCTAACCTATCTTCAAAAAGAGGGCAGGGATGGAATCAAAGGAAAGCGGTGGGTCATGGTGATTGACCTCTCGAAATGTAAGAATGCCCAAAAATGTATGGGAGCCTGCCAGGGTGCACATCATCTCCGTCCAGAACAATCGCATATCAATACCCTGAAAATGCAGGAGTCTAAAAATACTCCTCCTTATTACATGCCAAAACCCTGTCAACATTGCGATAATCCTCCCTGTGTGGCTGTATGTCCGGTTGATGCTACCTATAAACGCGCCGATGGAATTGTCCTGATTGACAACGAACGATGCATTGGTTGCCGTTTTTGTATCGCAGCCTGTCCATATAGTGCCCGTTATCTAAACTGGACAACACCACTTCACGACGCAGAAGATAAAGATAAAGTATATAATGTGGAGTTAAACGTCCCACAACGAAAAGGAACCATCACAAAGTGTCTGTTTAGTGCCGACCGGTTGCGTCAGGGGAAGCTCCCGTATTGTGTATCTGCCTGTCCAAACGGAGTTTTTTACTTTGGTGACGAAAATGAAGATGCTGTTACCAACGGAACAACCAAAGAAACGGTGAGGTTCAGGAAGTTGTTGGAAGATAATGGTGGCTTTCAACTCATGCCCGAACTGGGAACGAAACCGCGGGTTTATTATTTACCAGCGAAAGGGAAAGAGTATCCGTTTCAGGATAAAGATAAACCGGAAGCCGAAGAGCATTTAAAGGGGTGAGATCAGAGATCAGAGGTAAGAGGTAAGAGGTAAGGAATGAGGAAAGAGGAATGAGAAAGAGCCAAGATCAAAGACAAAGGCATGTGATCAAAGGTTAAAGAACAATACATGATACTTGATGTTGCAGATTATTTAAAATAATATAAAACTATCTTTACTCCCCTTTAGGGGTTGGGGTCGTATTTTAGTCATTTAATAAGTTCATTATGTCAGATCAAACAAGAACCGAAAAAATCACCGCAGACCTTCTTCGGCCTATCCGATTGAACAGGGCTTTCATTCTCTGGATGGGGGTGTTGGGAGTTTCATTGCTCATCTGTCTTTACGCTTATACCTTGCAATTACGTGACGGATTAGGAGTTGCGGGAATTCGGGATTATGTATCCTGGGGAATGTATATTTCCAATTTTGTGTTCTTTGTGGCTACCAGTTTGATAGGGATGTTAATCAGTGCCGTGCTTGGACTCACCGGAGTAAAGTGGGCTGCACCATTAGCCAGAATCGCCGAAATCATTGCACTTGCTTTTGCCGCTGTGGCAGGATTGGTTATTATCTCCGATATGGGTCGTCCAGACAGACTGTTGAACGTGATCATACACGGACGTATTCAGTCACCTATCGTATGGGATATCACTGTAGTATCGGTTTATGTGTTAATCAGTGCATTGCTGTTGTATCTGCCACTTATTCCGGATTTGAAAATATGTTATGATAAACTGGATAAGGCTCCAACGTTTCAACGTAAAATCTATAAAGCACTATCCCTGAACTGGAATGGTTCGTTTGAACAACAAAAGATCATAAAGCAAACCACCCGTGCCCTGGCGATATTTATTATTCCTGTTGCCCTGGCCATTCATACCGTTACTTCGTGGCTCTTTGCCAATACGTCAAGAGCAGGTTGGGATTCGACTATCTTTGGACCCTATTTTGTGTCAGGTGCATTTGTCTGCGGCAGTGCAGCCGTGATTATTGGCATGTACTTCTACCGCATTAATTTTAAATTGAAGGATTATATTACCGATTTCCATTTCGACAATATGGGAAAACTGTTGGTACTGGTATCGTTGATTTACCTGTACTTCAATCTGAATGAGTACATGGTGCCCGGTTATAAAATGAAAAAATTTGAAGCCATTCATATCAATGAGCTGTTTACCGGAGCTCATGCCTTTTTATTCTGGTCTACCCAATTACTGGGACTGGTCATTCCTATCATATTACTATTGTTTAAAAAACTGCGGAAACCCCTTCCAATCATGATTATTAGCATCTTCGTATTGGTAGGTGCCTGGTTCAAGCGGTATATCATTGTGGTTCCTACTCAGGAACACCCTTACCTTCCCATTCAAAATGTCCCGATGAATTTTAAAGTATATACCCCGACACTCACTGAAATATTGATTACGATTGCCCCTTTTATTCTGGTGCTGATTATTATTACTATACTGTCGAAAGTGATCCCGATTATTCCGGTGCATGAAGCGCTGGAAGAATTGAAAGAGACTAAGAAGTAAGTAGAGACTGGTTGGTAGTGAGTAGATCTTTCTGTTAAAGAATGTTGACTAGTGTTCTCAACAAACCTGACTGTGTGGAAGATTTATATATGCTAATAGATATAGAGGCTTGAAATTAAACATATTATAAGAACTATATTAAATAACTTATGTATAAAAAGAATATTGGTTTTAGAATTTCAACCATCATCATTGGTTCATTATTCTGCCTGCAGTTGTTTGCACAGGACTGGGATATTCCGGCAGACAAAAAAGCCAAGAACAGTTATATCCCGTTTACGGGAGTGACTGCAAAAGCAGGGGAAGATCTGTATACCAAAAACTGCTTGTCCTGTCATGGCAATCCTGGAAAAGGAAACAGCCTGAAAACCTTGAAGCCCATTCCACCCGATTTATCCGGAGCGATTACCCAAAAACGCACGGATGGTGATTTGTTTTATATACTGACCACCGGAAGGCAAATCATGCCTTCCTTTAAAAATGTATTTTCTGAAGATCAACGTTGGGAGCTGATATCATATATCCGAAGTTATAACAAGAGTTATGTTCAGATACTGTCCAAATTTGACCCGCGTAAGAGTAAGCTGGTGAAAATTGCATTGTCCTTTGATGAGAAGACACATTTGATTCGTGTAGTGGCGAAGGCAAACGAAAAAACCGGAATTGTCATTTTGAAAGATGATGAAGTTGAATTGTTTGCAAGCCGGTATTTTGGCAGATTGCAAATCGATAAGTCACTACGTACTGATCGGGAAGGCACAGCCTATTTTAAATTTCCGAAAGATCTTCCGGGCGATAAAAGCGGAATTGTCGAATTAATTGTCAAAATCAGCGACGATAATTATGGCGAAGTGGAATATCAGAAAAAATTGAATATCGGAATTCCGACCAACCTACCTGGATTAACTGAAAAACGGGCTATCTGGAATGTGTTGGAAAAATCACCGGTATGGCTGATTATTACGTATACCTCGTGTGTACTGTTCTTTGGATTATTCTTATTCTTTATCTTGTATAGTTTGTGGAAATTAAAAAAAGCAGGTATAACTAAAATTTGAAATCATGAAAAATCTAGCAGTTCTCGGACGGATTCTTTTTGCATTACCCTTTGGTATAATGGGGTTAAATCATTTTTTAATGAAAGATTATTTTCTTGGAATGATGTCTTCATTTATTCCGGGAGGGGCCTATACGATCCTTCTTACAGGAGCGTTATTAATACTTGCGTGTGTTTTGATTATCATGAATAAATTCATAAAAACAGTGTGCTATAGCCTTGCAGGCATTCTGTTGATATTTATACTCACCATTCATATTCCGGGACTGTCTACTTCAAACTGGCAGATTGCATTCATGGAACTTCTAAAAGATACTGCATTAACAGGTGGTGCCATCATGATTGCTCTGTACTCGGATGCACTTAAAGAACTAAGTTTAAAAAAAGGGAAACGTAAATAAGCAAACATGAAAAAGATTCTCATTCTTTCTTTAATAGGTATTATTTGTTGCACGACACGAATTTCTGCTCAGGTAGATCAATCGCCGGATGTAGGCATTGTAGAGCATTTAGGAAAAACTCTTCCATTGGATTTGAAATTTGTAAACGATAAGTTTGAAACAGTGACCCTCAGGCAACTGATCAACAAACCCACTATTTTGTCATTTGTCTATTTCGATTGTCCCGGACTTTGCAGTCCACTTCTGGAAGGAGTAGGGGATGTGATTCAAAAAACAGACATGGTGTTAGGAAAAGACTATCAGGTGATAACGATAAGTTTTAATTTCAGGGATACACCGGAAAAAGCAAAAATCAAGAAGAAACGCTTTACCGAACGTTATGCAAAAGGTAGAAGTGAGGGATGGATCTTTCTGACTACCGATAGTGCCACTATATTCAATATTACTCATGCTACCGGATTTATAACCAAAGCCGTCGGACTGGATTTTGTACATCCATCTGCGATCATAGCTGTCAGTCCAACAGGAATGATTACACGGTATCTGTACGGCATTACTTTTCAGCCTATTGATTTCAAAATGGCACTGGCAGAAGCTAATAAAGAACAACCACGACCTACTATTCAGAAAGCGCTGTTGCTGTGTTTTAGTTACGATCCACAAGGTCAACGCTATACGCTCGATATTTTAAAGATTTCAGGAATATTGGTACTCTTTTTTATACTTGTTTTCGTTGTTGTCTATCTGATTAAACCTAAAAAGAAAATCAAAAATATTAAACCATGAGTGTTGATACAGAAAAAAAAGAATACGTAAGTTACCTGGATGAGCCTGGAAAATATAAAGGGATCTTTTCATGGATTTTTACACTTGATCATAAGAGGATCGGCTTATTATATTTATATGCTATTGTTGCACTCTTCTTTGTGGGTGCAATCATGGGTTTGTTGATGCGTATCGAGTTGATTGCTCCGGGTGAAACCATCATGAAACCACAGGTATATAACGGATTATTTACAGTTCATGGGATCATCATGATATTCATGGTGGTGATTCCCGGGTTATCTGTTATTTTTGGTAATTTCTTTTTACCTATATTGATAGGTGCTAAGGACGTCGCATTCCCAAAATTAAACCGATTCTCGTGGTGGATTTATATTGCCGGTTGTATATTGGCGGTAGCCTCACAATTTATGCAACACGGACCTCCCGATACCGGTTGGACATTTTATGCCCCTTACAGTACCACCACCGGAACGAATGTGATCATGGCTACCTTTGCCGCCTTTGTGCTTGGCTTTTCATCCATACTCACCGGATTAAATTTTATTGTTACCATTCATCAGATGCGGGCTCCCGGAATGAAGTTCTTTAATATGCCTTTATTTTCATGGGCTATTTATGCGACTGCCTGGACTCAACTCCTGGCTACACCTATTGTTGGAATTACACTCCTGATGCTTATTGCCGAACGTTTATTTGGAATCGGATTTTTTAATCCCGATTTAGGAGGCGATCCTGTATTGTTTCAACATTTATTCTGGATATATTCCCATCCGGCAGTATATATCATGATTCTTCCGGCTTTGGGTGTTATTACAGAGATTATTCCTACCTTTTGTCAAAAGAGGATCTACGGGTATAAAGCCATTGCTTTATCAAGTATAGCCATTGCCGGTGTTGGCTTTCTGGTATGGGGTCATCATATGTTTACTTCCGGAATGAGCGATCAGGCACGCTGGTTCTTTTCATTACTGACTTTTCTGGTAGCTGTTCCAAGTGCTATCAAAGTGTTCAACTGGCTGGCTACGATGTATAAAGGTTCTATTGATATGAAGCCGCCTTTTCTGTATGCACTGGCTTTTATTTTCCTGTTTACCATAGGCGGTACAACCGGTCTTTTATTGGGATCGGTAGCTACTGATGTCCAGGTCCACGATACGGCATTTGTTGTGGCTCATTTCCATTATATTATTTTTGGTGGTATGGGGTTTGCTTTTTTTGCAGCCATTCATTACTGGTTGCCTAAGATGTATGGGCGGATGTATAATATGAAACGTGCCACCATTGCCTGGGGAATCAATTTTGTAGGATTTAACCTGTTATATTTTCCTCAGTTTATATTAGGCTTTCAAGGGATGCCCAGGAGATATTTCGATTATTTACCACAATTCCAGACCGGACAGATCATCTCTACGATAGGAGGATTTATTTTGGTAAGCGGTCTGGTATTTATGGTTTACAATTTAGTCCAGGGAGCACGTCATGGTGAAATTGCACCTGCAAATCCATGGCACGGTTCCACATTGGAATGGCAAATTCCTTCACCTCCACCCTTGGAAAATTTTGACGAAGCACCGGTGATTAAGAGTAATCCGTATGATTATGAATAATCAGAAGTGAGGAATGAGGGGTGAGGGGTGAGTAAGTAAGAGGTAAGAGGTAAGAGGTAAGAGTAAAGAGGTAAGAGGTAAGAGTAAAGAGGTAAGAGGTAAGAGTAAAGAGGTAAGAGGTAAGAGGTAAGAGGTAAGAGGAAAGAGGTAAGAGGTAATGAGTGATAGTTTTTAATAAATTGTAAATGTATACTATGGCTGAGAAAGAAATACATATGGAAGTGCACAGAGATGACGAAGCGTCCAAGCTAGGAATGTGGCTGTTTATCTTTACAGAACTGTTGCTGTTTGGAGGCTTGTTTTTGGTGTATTCTGTCTTTAGAGCTGAATATCCGGCCAACTTTCATGAAGGAAGTCTGGAACTGAGTGTTACAATAGGTACCATCAATACGATTGCCCTTTTGTTTAGCAGTATGACTATTGCAATGGCATTAAGTGCCATTCAGAAGGATAACCGGAAATTGTCCATGCGATTAATAGCAGTGACCCTGTTGATGGCAACCATCTTTCTTTTCAATAAATATATTGAATGGAATACGAAATTTGAACATGGCTTATATCCCGGATCACCCTTGATGCCTCATTTGGAACGGGGTGATTTATTGTTCTTCAGCTTATATTTTTTCATGACAGGATTACATGCCCTTCATATTCTAGTAGGTATGGTGCTTCTTACCATGTGCTATTTTAAAATTAAAAAGGGAACTCTGAATTCTCAGAAATACATACATCTCGAAAATGGTGCCCTTTACTGGCATCTCGTTGATTTAATTTGGATTTTCCTGTTTCCACTTTTATATTTAATTACTTAAATAGCAGGGCCAGGAGCCAAGAGTAAAGATCAAAGATCCAAGAAAAAAGATTAAATAGATAGGATAAGAGTAAATACTGTAGAATTGACTTTCTTAAATTCAATAAAATGGCAAACAATGTTTCACATACTACCGAATACAAGGTGCTTGCACGGGTTGTGCTGGTACTTATGTTTTTGACCTTCCTTACGATCTCTGTTACTTCATTGCATTTGGGAGCCTTTAGTGTGACGGTTGCACTTTTAATTGCCGGAGTAAAAGGCTTTATGATATTGACCTATTTCATGCACCTGAAATACGAAAGTCTGTTGCTGCGTATTCTGGTTGCAATGATTTTTGTATTATATGCAGTTATCATTCTTATCACTTTTATCGATTATGCATTTCGATAATTAGGTCTATATTTTTATTCACTTGTCTATAACAAATAACTTATACCTGATTATGTTCAGTAACGCATCAAATTTTGTCCATGGATCTGATCTGTCAACCTTACTTATTGGAGGTTTCGGACTATTTATCCTGATTTCATTTACTATCATTATGATCGTTTTTGTTGTGAAATACAACAAGAAGAGAAATCCAAAAGCAACCCAGATAAAAGATAATATTGTGTTGGAAACAACATGGATTACCATTCCGATACTACTTGTCCTGTTTATGTTCTACATTGGTTGGAGGGGCTTCCTGCCCATGCGTCAGGTACCGAAAAATGCGATGCATATAACGGCTATTGGGAAAATGTGGAAATGGACTTTTGAATATCCGGGGAATAAGGAATCAGATACATTGGTATTACCTTTAAATAAAGCCGTCAAAGTTGATTTAGTCTCCAAAGATGTAATACATGGATTTTTTATTCCTGCATTCAGAATAAAAGAAGATTGCGTTCCGGGAAAAAATAATTACAGTTGGTTTATCCCGGGAGAGTTGGGTGATTTCGATTTGCTTTGCTCAGCTTATTGTGGGGTGAATCATTCATACATGGCGGCCATCGTTCGGATAGTACCCATGGATAAATACACTAAATGGCTGGCAGCTTTGCCAGTAAAAAAGGTAGATACCAGTTTCGGTCATAAAGTACTTGAAAAAAACGGATGTATTGCCTGTCATTCGGTCGACGGAACAAAAATGGTTGGTCCTACCTTTAAAGGATTGTACGGTTCAACGGTCGAAGTTATGTCGGATGGACTAACTCACAAGATAATTGCGGACAGTATTTATATCAAAAATTCAATCAATGAACCCGATAAGGACGTTGTGACCGGTTATCCTAAGGGTGTAATGAAATCGTATAATCGTATTATTACCGATAAGGATATTCAATTGATCAATGAATATCTAAAAACTTTAAAATGAAAGTTCTGTCATTAGAATCATTTCTTACCCTGATTAAATACAAGGTGTCGCTGGCCGTAACTTTTACGGCTGCAACCGGTTATTTGGTGTGTAGCGGTAGTTTTGATCTCCGCTTCTTCCAATTGGTAGCTGCTGTTTTTATTCTTGCAGGAGGATCGGGTGCTTTAAATCAATTTCAGGAACGGAACTATGATGAATTAATGGAGAGAACAAGGTTCAGACCCATACCTTCACAGAAAATAACACCTCGATTTGCACTGCTACTATCCGTCTTATTAATACTTGCCGGTTTAATCTGTTTATATTTTGCATTTGGTGTAGTCCCTGCTTTACTGGGTGTGTTCAATATTGTCTGGTATAATTTGTTTTATACCAATTTGAAAAGAGTTTCTGCCTTTGCAGTTGTACCCGGTTCATTGGTCGGGGCAATACCTGTTTTTATTGGTTGGACTGCAGCAGGAGGGTATCTATTCGAACTATCCATCGTGTTTATTGCTTTTTTCATTTTTATATGGCAGATCCCTCACTTCTGGTTATTAGTAATCAAATACGGGGATCAATACGAAAAGGCCGGTTTTCCGACTATCAATCAATCAATAAGTATTAATGGTTTGAGGAAAATCATTTTTTCTTGGGTAGTGGCAACTTCATTATTCTCTATGGCAATTCCATTATTCCTTAGATATCTGTCCTGGGATTTCTTTTTAGTTGTATTCTTGTTGAATATCACTTTTGTTTTTATATTCACAAAACTTTCATTCGGTAAAGTAGCCGATATGAACTTGAAAAAATCATTCATTAGTATAAATGTGTACATGATCCTGTTTATGGGATTGTTGATTTTATATCATTTATCCTAGCTGTAAATTTTCTAACAAAAGTAAGAGCTATTTTATATTGATGTAAGAAATAAATAGTATAAAAAAACCACCTCATTATTTGAAGTGGTTTTGCTATATAATTATTTCCGAATAAGTCTGTGATTAAAATGGGAGATCGTCTTCAGCATTAGGAGTCACTTCTGCATTGTTCAACACAGGTTCGGCTACTGCAGCTACTCCAGGAGCTTCTGCTTCTTTTGTCTCTGGTTTCTTTCCTAATAGTTGAATGGTATCGGCATAAATCTCAGTGACGTAGCGTTTTATTCCATCTTTTTCATAGGTACGTGTCTGAATTTTTCCCTCAACGTATATTTGGCTTCCTTTA
>Ga0302293_10000556_pt1 | contig 19626 bp, 14 predicted proteins | sample III_Fen_N2_2_FD_198758 | JGI IMG/M metagenome (GOLD analysis project Ga0302293, IMG submission 198758) | Peat permafrost microbial communities from Stordalen Mire near Abisko, Sweden - III_Fen_N2_2 | ecosystem: Environmental > Terrestrial > Soil > Wetlands > Permafrost | place: Sweden: Abisko...
TACTCAAGGTGAAATTTTAACTCCACCCCGATACTATCCAATGAGCAAGTCTTCTTCAACCGGATCAGCGGTTTCGACCGGCAAAGGTGGAAGGTTTATCAATCCCGGATATTCAGTCGGGAGAGCATATCCAAAGCCAGTTTTTTCAGCTCCTACCCCTGAAGAACTGACCGGTTTACGGGTTTTCTGTTTGGACTGAAACTAAAATCCGGTGTCGAAAGGCCCTGATGAGTAGGAGGTTTTGAACAAATTGATTTAAAAGTTGATTTCTGATCAAAATTATTTAGTCTGATTCTAAATTACTTAGACAAATTGGATATGGAAGGTTTATTTTCAGAATGTATCTGATTTATACAATGAAAGATATGTAGATGTCTATATATGTGCTTTATATGTCAAACATTTTGGAAGGTGTGAATTGTGCCAAAAATATTTTGCGAAGTTCAGGATAAAAAGCACTTTTCATATGAATTTGCATGTAATTAACAACATGCAGCCGACGAAAATTAGTTAAACATTAAATCTAAGCAAATGAAAAGATTAATTTCAGGATGGAAAGTGGCGCTGGTTGTTTCATTGCTAAGCTCGGGCTGTGCAAAGCAGACAGTGGATGATCAGGCGGGATTATCAGATAATCCCATAGAGAAGGACGCAAAAATCAGTAATGTGGTATTTGGAGGCAACAGCACTTATGTCGTATTTGCCTGGAACGACCTGGGCATGCATTGCCTGAATCCGACATACGACCAGTTGGTGATTCTGCCTCCATATAACAATTTGAAAGTACAGGTAGTTAAAAGAGGTAAAGTACCCACGGTGGTCACTTCAGGATTGACCGTTTCGTATTCAATCGATCATAATACCTATTCGGTTGGGAAAGAAAACTATGGTCAGTTCTGGCTTAATTCGCAGAAGCTCTTTGGGGTAAAACTGGCGCCGAATATGGGCCTTACGGGAAATGGTTTGTCAGGTAAAATGAAAGTAATGCCAGGATTTTTCAGTGCTGATGGCATACCTGTGGTACCCGTGTATGACTCTGGAGTAGAAGATCCTTATCAGCAGGCAATAATTACAGTTAAGGATGCCGGTGGAAGAGTAGTGGCCACCACAAAAACTACGATCCCTACTTCCAATGAGATCAATTGCGCCAAGTGTCACGGGGTAGATGCATTTAACGACATTCTGGCCAAGCACGATCTGTCACACGGCACCAATCTTATGGCCAGCAAGCCGGTTCTTTGTGCCAGTTGTCACGGTTCGCCGGTATTGGGAACCACCACCCCTGGGGTGATGTACCTTTCACAGGCTATCCATGGGTTTCATGCCAACAAAGGTGCAACCTGTTATGATTGTCACCCGGGAGCAGTAACCAAGTGCAGCCGAAGTGCTCGTCATACAGCCGCCGATGGTAATTGTATGGCCTGTCACGGGAGTATGGCCAATGTGGCTTCAACCATCGTTGCCGGCCGGGTACCATGGGAGAATGAACCCAAATGCGTAACCTGTCATACCGGAGTTGCCGGTGTTGATACTGGTACTGAACTCTACAAAAACGCTCATGGACATGGTAATCTGTTCTGCTCTGCCTGTCATGGCAGTCCACATGCCATGGTTCCTTCGCTCAATGCAAAGGATAACTACCAGGAATTACAATACCAGGGTGCCACTCGTCCAGTGAAAACTATCGGTAGTTGTGGAATCTGCCACCGCAGTTCCCGCGGGGGTTCAGACATGAAAGAGTTTACACAAAGACATGCCGGCACATCACCGGAGACCAGGATGGCCTGCAATACCTGTCATACCGGGGTTACTACCGAAACATCCAAATGGCCGCATGCGTTCCAGTGGAAAAATTCAGGAGGCACATCATCAGGAGGTTCTGAAGGTGGTTCCGACGATTAATTAACCGATTATTTAAACCAGAAAGCCCCGACAATTGCCGGGGCTTTCTGGTTTATGGGGGAAGCCAGATCTAATATCTGAAAAGACTAAAAGGTAATCATACAATGGATTGTCATTTAAGTTTTCTTAAGGTAATTTGGGATAATTGCAGGTTCAATTCATCGAATCATATTACTTTTGTTCTTGAATAAACAAGGTAATATTGAAACAGAAGAGTCTCATGAATGATCAGGAAACACAACCATCGGGCTTAAGATCCATCTTCCGTTCCCTGCAATACCGAAATTATCGGCTTTTCTTTGCAGGTCAGAGTGTTTCGCTGATCGGGACATGGATTCAACGCATTGCGATGCCCTGGCTGGTATACGACTTAACCAAGTCAGTATTCTTGTTAGGTCTGGTCGGTTTTGCAGGTCAGATACCCACGCTGCTGTTATCTCCTTTTGCAGGAGTCATCACCGACCGGTGGAACCGATACCACATCCTGATTGCCACTCAAATATTGGCGATGTTGCAGGCTGTCATTCTAACCCTGCTGGTTTTCAATAAATCGATTGAAGTGTGGCATATCGTCTTGTTAAGCAGTTTCCTGGGATGTATCAATGCCTTCGATATCCCGGCCCGTCAGTCGTTTGTTGTGAAGATGGTCGAAAAGAAGGAAGATTTGAGTAATGCTATAGCCCTCAATTCATCAATGGTTAATGGCGCCCGTCTACTCGGACCCTCAGTCGCAGGTGTACTTCTTGCCACCACCGGCGAGGGAATCTGCTTCCTGCTCAATGCCCTGAGTTATGTTTTTGTAATTTGGTCGCTGCTGCTCATGAAAGTTACGCCTTTTGAAAGAAAAGAAACCACCAATTCAGTTTTTAAGGAATTTAAGGAAGGTTTTACCTATACTTTCAGTTCTATTCCCATTAAATACACCATTCTCCTTCTGGCGCTGGTCAGCTTAATGGGTATGCCCTACACGGTATTAATGCCTGTATTTGCCAAAGATATCCTTCACGGAGGATCACATACATTCGGCTTTTTAATGGGGGCATCCGGGCTGGGAGCATTGTCGGGAGCGTTTTACCTGGCCTGGCGTAAAAGCCTCGCCGGTCTGGATAAGGTAATCCCGTTCGCAGCAGCAACTTTTGGACTAGGGCTTATTCTGTTTTCTTTTTCGCGTTATTTTCCATTATCTTTGGTACTGATGGTAATCATCGGGCTGGGAATGATGTTACAAATGGCCACCAGCAATACCATTATGCAGACTATTGTCAGTAATGAAATGCGGGGACGGGTGATGAGTTTTTACACCATGGCATTTATGGGTACTGCACCCTTTGGAAGTCTGCTGGCAGGAAGTTCTGCAAAACTGATAGGAGTACCTTACACTATTCTAATCGGAGGTATATCCTGTATCGTGGGGGCAGTTTTCTTTACCCGTAAGCTTCCTGAAATAAATAATGCAATAAGTTTACACAACAATAAAAAAGAACTATATGTTTGACATTGAAGAAGAAAATGAAAGTGGTAATGCTGTCAATTCGGATCTACAGCCAATACTGCTATTACAACCTATGTTTGATGCCGGGGAGACCTTACAAACAGCGCTGGAGAACAGGCAGACTATTCGTTCAATAAGCGATCATAAACTGAGTCTTCAGGTACTTTCCAATCTCCTTTGGGCTGCATGTGGGGTAAATCGTAAAACCGGTCCATTTGGGATTCCAGGAAGAACCACAGCATCAGCCAGTAACTCTCAGGAGATTGATATTTATGTCGCTTTGGAAGATGCAACTTATATTTATGATGCACTCCGTCACCGACTGGTTCCAGTAACAGGGGAGGATCTGCGCAGGATGGCTATAGGAATAGGTCAGGGTAGCATTGGGGATCACGCTCCGGTTCGTCTGATTTATGTTGCAGATATAAAAAAACTTGTCCATACCGCCGGTTATAAGGAACCAGGCTTACAGGATACTGAAATTCAGAAAGCTTATTATTTTGTTGATACCGGTCTTATTGCTGGCAATGTATACTTGTTTGCAGCTACGCACGGACTAGCTTGCTGGTTTCATAATTGCAATAAAACAGGGCTTACTGAAAAATTAAGTTTGCGCGCTGACCAACGGGTTCTCTTTGGACAGACCATTGGATATCCGATAAAAAACAACTAAAATTCCGAATATGGAACTGAACGATGAATTGAAAGAAATATTAAATCCGGGTAAAACAGCACTCCTGATCTGGGACGTGCAAAACATGCTGGTGCAGAATATTTTTAACACAGATGATTTTCTGGTTCACACCAACAAGGTAATCTCATTGGCCAGGAAAAACAATGTGCCGGTAATCTTCTCGAAGATCACTCCGCTGCCGGAGCGATTCGAGTCACCGGTTCGCAGATACTTTATGAAGAAGAGACTGATGTCACTGAAGCCGGAGCCCAATGCATACGATTTAACCATTGGGCCAACGGATGCGGATATGGTGATTCCAAAAAATACTGCAAGCATGTTTATTGGCACTAATTTCGAACTGCTTCTACGAAATGCAGGGATAACTACCCTTATAATAACAGGAATCGCCACTGAAATGGGAGTGGAATCGACGGCCAGGGATGCTGCAAACCGGGGGTTCTTTCCGGTAATCATCGGCGATGCGGTCTCCACATTTAATCAGGAAGTACATCTCAGGTCTCTTGAAAATTTAAAAGTCCTTTCGATATTCCTGACTACCGAAGAATTAAATATGCTTTGGAACATAAATGATTGATTAAAGAATAAAGTCTGACCAGATACGTTTATTTTGAAGTGTAATGGAATAATATTACTAAATTGGAATTAATCCATTTGGACATTGATTAGTCTATTACTGATATAAAAGTTTAATTTTACAGACGAATTTTCTCCTATTACCTGAACATATGAATATTAACCGATCAACTTTGGCAGGCATAAGCCTACTTGCCTTATTACTTTTTGCCTGTACCGCCAAAACGCCTGAATCACAAAGTGCAAAGCAGAAGCTCAGTAAACTTAAAGTCGAAGCGTTTATTGTAGAACCAACCGTATTAGATCAGTCTATTACGGTGTCCGGTACGATCAAGCCATTTGAAGAAACAGTAATCATGCCTGAAGTTCCGGGGCGGATTGTAGTTATCAATCTGCCGGAAGGTAAAACTGTGAAACGCGGGGAAGTATTGATTGAGCTTTTCAATGATGATTTGAAGGCTCAGCTGCGTAAGACACAGGCACAGCTTCAGATAGCCGAAGAGACACTGAAACGGCAAACAGAACTGATTAAAGTGAATGGTATCAGCCAGTCGGATTTTGATCAGGCGCAGCTGGAGGTCAAATCACTCACAGCTGACATCGAAGTGCTTAATGTCCAGATTGGCCGGACAAAAATAAAGGCACCGTTTGACGGTACGGTCGGGTTACGGAATGTAAGCCTGGGCGCACAAGTGTCGACTACTACAGCGCTTGTTACACTTCGCGAAGTGGATAAGTTGAAGCTGGATTTTAGTGTTCCCGAAAAATACGGCAGCGAGATCAAGGCCGGAGCTAAAATACAATTTACCATTCAGGGTGATCTGCAAAAATATGATGCAGAGGTGATCGCCTCAGAGCAAGGCATCGAAGCTACAACCCGAAATCTTAAAGCACGTGCGGTCATCCCAAAGCCCTCTCCGGCATTGGTTCCTGGTGCTTTTGCAACGGTTGAACTGCAGCTGGCAAAGATAAGCGAGGCGCTGATGATTCCCACCCAGGCCATTATCCCGCAGGAGAAAGACAAACGGGTGATCGTGGCCAATCATGGCAAAGCCAAATTTGTTATTGTCAAGACTGGTACCCGCAAGGCTTCGAGAATTGAAGTCGTGAGCGGGGTTCATCCCGGCGATACCATCATCACCACCGGAATCCTGTTCCTCAAACCGGGTGCAGTGCTTAAGTTTTCGACTGTTAAAAGAGATTCTATATGAACATATCCGACTTTTCAATCAAACGTCCGGTTGCTTCGATCGTGATGAGTTTGATTATTATACTTTTTGGGGTGGTTGGGTATAATTTCCTTGGCGTACGTTTATATCCTGCTATTGACCCGCCAACCATCAATGTACAAACGTCTTATGCGGGCGCCAATCCGGAGATCATTGAATCTCAGATTACTGAACCGCTGGAAAAGGCGATCAACGGGATCGAAGGGGTAAAATCCATTTCATCGGGATCAGCCGTAGGAAGCAGCAACATTACCGTTGAATTTAATGTTGGTGCCGATCTGGAACGTGCAGCGAACGATGTGCGTGACAAGACCGCCCAGGCGACCAGAAGCCTGCCACAGGATATTGATGCTCCACCGGTGGTCAGCAAAGCGGATGCGAACAGCGATCCGATCATTACACTGGCCGTGCAGAGCACCACCATGAATGCCTTCGAGCTGAGTGATTATGCAGAAAATGTGCTTCAGGAAAAGTTTCAAACCATTCCGGGCGTAAGTTCGGTTGGTTTATACGGGCAGAAACGTCCGGCCATGAGACTTTGGCTTAATCCGGATAAAATGGTGGCCTATAACGTGACCGCACAGGATATCTATACGGCAGTGAATAAGGAAAATGTGGAATTGCCCGGAGGAAAGATCAGGGGTAATGCCACTGAACTCATTGTAAAAACCTATGGACGTTTAGTGACTGAAGAAGATTTCAATAACCTGATTATCCGGCAAACTGATGATCAGGTAATCCGTTTCAGCGATATTGGTAATGCAGTACTTGGACCTGAAAACGAAGAAACAGGGGTGAAGCTCAATGGCGCAGATGGAATTTCGCTGGCTCTTATTCCTTTACCTGGTGCAAATGCGATCCAGATTGCCGATGAATTCTTTCTCCGGCTCAAAGAGGTCAACAAAAATCTTCCGGCGGGGTTAATTATTGATGTCGGTTATGACCGTTCAAAATTTGTAAGACAATCAGTACAGGATGTTACTGAGACGGTGTTTATCGCCATTTTGCTGGTGGTGATCATCATCTTTTTGTTTTTCAGGGATTGGATCATCGCCCTTCGTCCGTTGATCGATATTCCGGTATCGCTTGTAGGGGCATTCTTTATCATGTATATTTTCGGCTTCTCCATCAATGTGCTGACTATGTTGGCGGTTGTTCTGGCCACCGGATTGGTGGTTGACGATGGTATCGTTGTCACAGAGAATATTTTCAAGAAGCGTGAACAGGGGATGGATAAATGGAGTGCAGCCCTCTACGGTACGCGCGAGATATTTTTTGCAGTCATCTCGACTTCCCTGACTTTGGCCGTTGTATTTATACCCGTGATTTTTCTCCAGGGGTTCACAGGGCGGCTGTTTCGTGAGTTTGGAATCGTACTGGCCGGAGCGGTGCTTATTTCCGCATTTGTCTCCCTGACACTCACCCCGGTTTTAAATATTAAGCTTGGAGGTTCAAAGACCCGTCATTCCCGTTTCTATTACAAAACTGAACCTTTCTTTCAGGGATTAGACCAGGGATACCGGCGATTGTTAAGCTTTTTCATGAAACGTAAATGGGCTTCACTAAGCATCCTTGCTGCATGTTTCGTTCTGATATTTGTTCTTTCGAAGGTCATTAAATCAGAATTGGCACCCTTGGAGGACCACAGCATCATCAGGGCCAATATTACTACTCCTGAAGGGACAGATTTCAGTGTTACTTCAGACCTACTGGATAAGATTGCACAAAACGCTATTGACAGCATCCCTGAGGCCAGGCTGGTATTTGCCAGGATTGGCGGCGGAGGTGGCGGCGGAGGCAGTACCAATACGGGGGGGGTAAATATATTTCTAAGTGAACCCAATGAAAGGAAGGCTACCCAACAACAGATTTACGATAGACTTTCAAAATCGTACAAACGAATAACAGATGCAAGGATCATCCCAAGCCAGGAACAGACCATTTCAACCTCGCTTGGCGGTGGCGGCGCATTGCCCGTTCAGTTTGTGATACAAAACCTGGATTTTGATAAGATTCAGGAAGCACTGCCCCGTTTTCTGGAAGAGGCGAGAAAAGATACTGTATTCAGCAACGTGGATGTAAACCTGAAATTCAATAAGCCGGAGATCAACCTGACTGTTGATCGGCTCAAGGCAACCAATCTGGGCGTAAATGAAATAGATATCTCGAATACCCTGCAGTTGGCTCTTAGCGGACGCCGGTATGATTATTTCCTGAGAAACGGGAAACAATACCAGGTCATCGGTCAGGTTGAACGCCCCGAGCGCAGCATGCCTGCCGACTTAACTTCGCTGTATGTAAGAAACAACACCGGCGAACTGATACAGGTTGATAACCTGGTGAAAATGGAAGAGAACAGCAGTCCACCTACTTTGTATCATTTTAACCGGTATAAGTCGGCTACCATTTCGGCTTCACTTGCCGAGGGCCACACCTTAGGAGAAGGTATAGAAGAAATGAACAAGATTTCGAAGAAGGTATTGGATGAGTCTTTCCATACCGATTTGTTTGGCTCATCGCGTGATTTTGCAGAAAGCAGTTCAAACATTTCCTTTGCATTGATCTTTGCCCTGGTACTTATCTATCTGATATTAGCAGCTCAGTTCGAAAGCTTCCGCGATCCGTTCATCATCATGCTTACCGTTCCGTTAGCCATTGCAGGGGCTTTGCTTTCACTTTGGATTTTTGGCAAGACATTGAATATATTCTCTGAGATTGGCATTATCATGCTGATCGGTCTGGTAACGAAAAACGGGATTTTGATTGTCGAGTTTGCCAATCAGAAGCGTAAACTTGGATTGAGCATTCCGGAAGCAGCTTTCGAATCTGCCATTGCCCGTCTACGTCCCATCTTAATGACTTCGCTGGCAACTATTTTTGGAGCCATGCCGATTGCCCTTGCCTTGGGTGCCGGAGCTTCGAGTCGTGTTCCATTGGGAATTGTTGTAGTAGGAGGATTGTTCTTTGCACTGATTCTTACACTTTTCGTCATTCCAACCATGTATGTCTTTTTGGCGGATAAGAAGATGGAACATGAATTTACGGAGGAAGAAACGGTCCAAATTAATAATGATAAGGTAGTGCATTAGACGCTACACTTAAAAATAAGATCAATGAGAAAAGGAGTTTTAATACTTATCCTGTCGATTGGGTTTGTTCCAGTTCTATTCGCACAGAAACTGATTACGGTGGATAACGCAGTTGGCATTGCACTGAAGAACAACTATGATATTTTGGTTTCCAGAAACGATGCGGACATTGATAAGATGAATAATACTGCTGGAAATGCTGGCATGTTACCTGCGGTTGCGGTTAACGGGTCGGATAATTATTCCGTTAACAATTCGTTTATCAAGCAATTTTCGGGCTCTGAAATAAGTTCGTCAAATGCAAGTACAAATGCCATCAATACAAGTGTGCAACTTAACTGGACCGTTTATGACGGGGGCAAAATGTTTGTAACCAAAAACAAGCTGAATGAAATTGAAGCGCTGGGTGGGCTTCAGTACCGGAACCAGGTAGAGCAAACCGTATATGATGTTGTGGTGGCATATTTCAATGTGGTCAAACAGCAGCAGCAACTTGTCTCTATCAATAAAGTAATTCTGTACAATCAAGAAAGGGTCACTATTCTGCAAACCAGTTTTAATGCAGGATCATCAGCGAAAAACAATCTGCTGCAGGCTAAGATCGACTTAAATGTATCGAAGGAGAATTCGATCACTCAGCAGAGCATTATTATTTCCTCCAAACGAAACCTCAACCAGATCCTTAGCCTGAATATTGACTCGACAGCCTATGGGGTGATTGATTCCATTCCACTCACTTATAAACCGGACAAAGCAGACCTGATTAATAAGATCTATACCAACAACACCAATATACTGACTTTTCAGAAGGAAATTGATATTGCCAGACTGAGTGTTGATGAATTCAAAGCCAACCGCTTACCCAAGGTTAATTTTAATACCAGTTATAATTTCCAATACACCAGTAATTCTTCGGGAACGACCTTGTTAAGCAGATACTATGGTCCGCAGGTTGGCGGAAGTATATCTATCCCGATTTTTCAGGGAGGTAATCTCAACCGTTTGATTTCTACCTCTAAGATTCAACTCGAATCGGCTCAATACAATCTGGAGAACAGCAAGATTCAGGTCAATACACTACTTCAGAACGCATTGACTGACTTCGAAAACCAGGAGCATCTACTTGCTATTGAAAAGGAAAATACGGATCTGGTGAAGGAAAACCTCGAAATATCGATGCAACGCCTTCGTTATGGGCAAACCACAGCATTGGAAGTAAGGCAGGCCCAGCAGAGCTATGAGGACTCGTTTACACGTCTGATCAACTTTAAATACAATCTGAAGGTCGCTGAAACCAGGCTAAGACAATTGATCGCAGGGCTATAGATTTCATAAACTCTGTCAACATATTGGGTATTCAGATGTTTTAGATCACTAATTCATTTTTAATAAGTATTTCAATGATGTCAAAGCTCCTCTCACCAATAAATATCAAAGGGATAACCCTTAAAAACCGTTTAGTGGTGTCACCCATGTGCCAATATTCTTCCGTTGATGGATTTGCCAACGACTGGCATTTGGTGCATCTGGGCAGCAGGGCTGTTGGCGGAGCCTCGTTAATTATCCAGGAAGCTACAGCAGTTTCTCCGGAAGGCCGGATCACACCGGCTGATTTGGGTATCTATAAAGAAGAGCATATTGAAAAGCTACAAAACATTACCCGGTTTATTCATCAGCACGATTCGGTGGCGGGCATTCAATTGGCACATGCCGGAAGAAAAGCAAGTTGTGCAACCCCCGGCAACGGTGGCAAACAGCTTAACACCGACAATGGGGGATGGAAAACTGTTTCGTCATCTGCGATTGGGTTTAATTCCGAAGATGATGCTCCGCATGCACTGGATATTGATGGAATAAAAAAGGTAATCGGTGATTTTAAAACTGCAGCCCAAAGGGCAGTCCAGGCAGGCTATAAAGTAGTTGAAATACATGCGGCACATGGTTACCTGGTTCATCAGTTCCTTTCGCCCTTAAGCAATCACCGGACGGATAACTATGGCGGAAGTTTTGAAAACAGAATACGCCTGCTGAGGGAAATTGTAGATGCTGTTCAGGAGGTCTGGCCTGAAAACCTTCCCTTGCTGGTGCGTATATCTGCTACTGACTGGGCCGAAGGAGGCTGGAATGTCGGGGAAGCGGTACAGCTCTCAGCCCTCTTAAAACAGGCCGGCGTTGATTTGATTGATTGTTCTTCAGGTGGATTGGTTTCTTATGCAAAGATTCCGCTCGGACCTGGTTACCAGGTTTCATTTGCTGAACGGATTAAAAAAGAAACCGGCATCTTGACCGGTGCGGTGGGTTTGATCACTGAAGTTCAGCTGGCTGAGGACATATTGTCAAACAAACAGGCCGATCTTATTCTCATTGCCAGGGCTTCCCTTAGAGACCCTTATTTTGCATTGCATGCTGCCAGAATCCTTGGAGATGATATTACATGGCCATTGCAATATCAAAGGGCTAAATTGTAATCGGATCATGCCAGAACAGATCCAACAAATGAATTGATATAATTAAGATACATTCACGGGTAGCCTTCAACTCTACTTTAACAGTTGAAAATCATTCAATGCTTTTTGAAGGGTTTCCTTAAATACGCCAGAGTCCTGAGCGCCGCTCACTATATATTTCCGGTTCATGATAAAAAATGGAACCCCACGAACGCCTAATTGTCTGGCCTCTGCACCATCACTGTTCACTTCTTGAGAATACTGGTCTGTTTTAAGCACCTGGATGACCTCCTCAGTAGGAAGTCCTGCTTCTGTTGCCAAACGGATTAAAGTCGCATGATCACTTATTAACTCTCCTTCCGTGAAATAGGCTTTAAAGAAGCGTTCTTCAATCTCGTCGGTCATTTTGTATTTCTTGGCAAGCTGAATTACCCGATGGGCATCAAAAGAGTTGGCAATTCTGGCCTTCTCGAAATGATAATCCAGCCCAATGAGACTGGCTGCGTTGGTCAGGTTATCATGAACCATCACAGACCACTCCCTGGTTTGACCTTTCATCTCAGCCAGGTAGGAATAAACATCCATTTCTGATTCAGCCTCCTGGTTGGGGCTTAACTGAAAACTATGCCATAACACTTCTACTTCATCTTTCCGGGAAAGGGAATTCAGGGCTGTTTCAAATTTTCGTTTCCCGATATAACAGAACGGACACATCACATCACTCCAGATTTCAACCTTCATTTTTTCTTGCTTGGGTTCTTTTATATAAATCATGCATCTGAAAACAGCTGGATGTATCATTAGTTCATGGGAAACGAATTAAACGGATTACTGAATGAAATGATCCGGTAAATTAAAATGGAAGACGGACCCTTTTCCCGCTTCACTTTCAGCCCATATTCTTCCGCCGTGTTTTTCAATAAAATCTTTACACAACAGTAATCCGAGGCCTGTGCTTGATTCACCTTCAGTACCTTCACGACTGGTATGTTCATCGAGATGGAAAAGTTTGTCGAGCAGGTCTTTTCCCATGCCGATACCGCTGTCCATGATTGAAATCTCAATTCCGTTCCCGTTTACCGACTGTGCAATAAGGGATATTTTACCCCCCTTTGCAGTAAACTTCATAGCATTGGTGGCCAGATTCCGGATGGTGGATTTAAGCATATTCTCATCAGCATAAACTTTCATATCGTCGGGGATCGCACAAGTAAACTCGATTCCCTTTTTGTTGGCTGCTTCAAGAACTAAATGCAGGCTTTCATTAATTTTAGGACCTAACAAAAACGGTTTGGGATCAAAGCGGGTGAGGCCCCTCTGCATCATTGACCACTCCAGTAAATTTTCAAGCAACTGGTAAAGATTGGTTGCTGATTGCCGTAAAGAAAAGGCCATTTCCTGGATCTGGCCCAATGTTAGGGTGGGTAATTCCTCGACCATCATCTCAGTAAATCCCAGGAAAGCGCTGAATGGGCTCTTCAGATCATGAGCAATGATGGAGAAAAATTTGTCTTTCTCTGCATTTATTTTGTGCAGATTAACTTCGCTCTGCTGTAATAATTCCAATGCATTTGATCTCTCCTTTTCGAGTTGTTTGGTGAGGGTAACATCCCGTCCCGTTCCAACTACTCCAATCAGATTTCCACTTTCATCCCGTATCGGGGCCTTATGGACATCCAGGAAAAGAAACTTTCCTTGAATATTCCCGAATTCATCAAATTGCTGAGGTTTTCCTTTCTGTAAAGTAATGATATCAGTATCAGCACAGATTTCGCCAAAGGTATGCCATTCCGGATTTTCAGGATGTGCTACCCTTTCCCGTGCAGCAAAATATATATCCGTTTTGCCTATGGGTTCATAAACGCTGTCAGCAATCAACAGTCTGTCGCACATGGTCTTATTGACGAAAGTGTATTGGTTGTTAATATCTTTCGCCCATAGAAAATCTTCGGTATTATCTGCCAACAGCCTGAACATTGCCGACATTTCGTGGTAGCGTTCCTCGCCGGCCTGAATTTCCTTTTGCCAGGTTACCTGTTCAGTAATATCCTGTATTACAATCAGCCTGCTTCCAGTCTGATTTTTAATGGTGTGCTTGAGTATCCTGAATGTCCTAATTTCATTGTAACCTTGAATCTCTTCTGTCTGATCCTTACTCTCATGATTAATCACAGCATTCAGTAATTTGGATTTGGATGCATCAACTGACTGGGCATGAAATCCAATAATGTTCCTGTTTCGGATACCTAGAAAAGACATGGCGGCACCGTTAATATCCTGTACCCTGTTCTGTCCATCAACGACCAGAATCCCATCGGGTAATATTTCAACAAGGGTTTCGCGGGCAATGGGTACCAAATCAAGAAGACGGATATTTAATATGGCATATGCTGCTAAAACTCCACTCAGGATGATGCTTACAGGTGTAATGTCTAATGCCTCTACCGGATTATTCCCGGTGAGGTAAAGGATGCTTACAATCCAGGGACAAAAGCCTCCGACAAGTATGATTATCCCCTGTGAACGGAAAGGCTTATTCTGATGGATAATAAAACCAAGAAGAAAGATGGCTGACAGAATCAACATAAGGTATGTATAGACAATATATCCGATCCAGAATCCGATTCCATGGTAATATTCCATCAGATTGGTTTCACTCGATATTTCCGAAAATCCAGTCCATATCAGACTGTGACCCTCATTGGTGATCGCCAGTACCATAGTGATTGCAGGAACAATGAACAAAAGCAGGATATGTTTTCGGGACAGGAATTTGTCTTTGCCGGTATAACGAAGAACAAAAATCAGGTAAAGCACAGGGGTGGCAATCCCTCCGATATATTCGAGTTTCGACCAGAATACCTTATCAGCTATAGTGGGTGCAGCGGCTTCAAAGATAAGCCAAAAGGCACCAAATCCGGCGGCAATCATCAGAAAAGCAAGTTCCCTGGCGCTTTTAACAGATCGTCGTTGCCAGGCAAGGAACGCTACGGAAAAGGATACCAATGTTGTTACAAGAAAAAATAGGGAATATGGCGTAAAACCCAGGCTCATGGTTTGCGTTTGGTTTTATGATATGTACTGCTCATGCAAAGATAATTATGTGTACGAAAATACATCGTGTTTTCTCGCAGTCTTTGTAAATTTGTTTTGGCATTTGATAATTTAATTGTATTTTTTTCTCCTATTTGTCGTGTGGCTGAATTGAGAATATTATTTTTATGCTTTGGAATAAAATCAACTTAACACATAAACCATTTTAATTATGCAAAACAGGAGAAAATTCTTACAGGTTTCGGCAGCCGGATCAATTGGCATGATGCTATTGGGCTCATATGGGTGTAAGCCTGCAGTTGTTGACCGGAAGACATTCGGAGTGGGGTTACAGATGTACACCATTCGTGATGCCATGAGTGCTGATGCTTTAGGCTCATTAAAAAAAGTATCCGCCCTTGGATATAAAAACCTGGAACTGGCAGGTTATGCCGACGGAAAATTCTATGGCTTTTCACCTGCAGAATTCAAAAAGATAGTCAATGATCTGGGGATGGATGTCGTTAGCAGCCATACCAATGTTGAAGCTGCGGGCGTTACCCTGGACAATGCAAAAATTATGGCCGATAAACATGCTGAACTGGGCGTTAAATATTGCATCCAGCCATGGATAGAAGAGAAAGATCGCAACATCGAATCCTACAAAAGAATGATTGCCAACTGGAATGAAGTGGGTAAAATCATGAAAGCAGATGGAATCCAATTTGGCTACCACAACCACAATTTTGAGTTTACCAATCTTGATGGGGTAGTTCCTTACTTCGACATCTTCATGCCCGAAATGGATAAAGATCTTATCACCATGGAACTAGACCTTTTCTGGGCAAGTAAAGCGGGTCAGGATCCGGTTGCGATGTTTAACAAGTATCCAGGTAGATTCCAGAACCTGCACTTTAAAGATATGATGACCAAACAAGAACCTTTCTTTACGATTATTAAAGATGATATTTGCGCCGTAGGGGTGGGAGTGATTGATTTCAAAAAGATACTGGCCTCAAAAGAAGTGGCTGGAATGAAATACCTGTATGTTGAAGACGACAACCAGGGAAACGGGAAAACATTTGAAACTCTGGAAACCAGCATCAATAATATTTGCACCAAAATACTGGTATAACCGACCGAAATTGATCATTTCTGTTCCTTTACGATCAGTTTGATTCCAATCCATAATAATGAGGGTTCAGATCGCAGGGTTTGAACCCTTTTTCGCCTTATTGATCAGATTATATCTTTGAAAACGATTATTGTTTTTAAGTCTACTCTAAACCGCAAAAAAGATAGTTTATGTTTGATGATCAGAATGAAATGAATTTCGAAGAACTCTCGCTGTATAAAAAGGGAGAGGAGATTTATGAAGTGGTTGATCATATTTGTGAACTCATACCCGATGATAATGAAATGCTGGGGCATGTAAAAGGGGTGATGCTTGAAGACGCCATGCTGTTAACAGTAAAAGTAGCCGGGGCTCACGGCGGACAGTTATACGATATCAGGATGGAAGCTGCTGCCATAATCCGAAAAGCTGCCCGTGAATTAATGATTCAGAATCACTCTCTTGAAATGTTTGGTTTTGAACATGTCGAATACTTTCAGATTGTCAGGGATCTGCTTGAAGAATACAGGTTTTTGTTCATTGATTGGGTTGCGAAATTCGATCCGGCAGATTATATCATCGACCGCTGGGGTCTTTTCAATCCTCCCGGTGTTGGCCCCTTTGATCATGACCCAGATGATGATATTCCATTTAACGGTTTCGATGATTTGTAAATGAAACTGACTTTGCAGTATATTTTTTAATGAATATGCTTGATTTTACTTAAGGTCATTTTATAGTCATTCAATTGTCATTAGGTTGTCCTGAAACGATAAATGACTATTTAATGACAATGAATGACAACATTTGACTGTCCCAAATATACAAACATCCATGTTTTAAAAGTGTACCCCCGAAACGTAAACCCATTTCTGGTTTTCGCGCTTAAAGAATGATTTCTCATGTATTTCCTGCATTTTCCCATCTTCCAGATACAGGGCCCGGAACTCTACGTATCCGGTATCTTCAAAAATCTCACCACCCTGAGTATTTAAAATGACCAGTCCCATCCATTGAACCGATTCTGCCCATTTTTTGATCTGTTTACGCTCCCTTAGAGGTCGCGTGTCGGAATGATGGCTTTGCATCAGATAATCCACATTAGCTGTCGTATAGGCAACGTAGCGAGACCTCATAAGCTCAAGGCAGGTTGCAGCCTCTCGTTTGCCACTAATTATTAATTCGCAGCATTCAGCATACGGATGCGGCATTCCGCAGAGACAATTATTGTTCATATTCGCATTCACTTTCATACCAAAAGTCGCATGGTGAGCTAACATTAATTTATAAGGATAAAAGTAATCTATAAGGATTGATCAAATGGATCTTTGTATCGTACAACTTGCTTATTCTGCCATAAACCTTGAAGTGATCTGTTGTGAATGGTTTGACAGGTTGAGCAGGTAAGCCCCTTTGGACAATCCTAATCGTAAATGACTGGTATGTGATGTTTCATCGACTTGTTTTGAGAATACTATTCGCCCTGTCATATCTGATATTTCTATACGGGTATATGCAAAATCCGAATCAATTGTAATTTCTCCTTTGGCAGGATTAGGGTATATTTTCACCTGATCATTCTTCAGTTTCAATGATTCTGCTGAAGCCGTGTTGTTCTGAACAAAGTCAAATGATCTTATTTTAAACAGTTTTGCAGTCCCTGAACCAATAAAACGAAGATAGACATCATGACGACCTGTCGAAGGGGTTACTGCAGAAGTAAAAGTATTAAAGGTATTCAAACTGCCGGTACTGTTGATTTTGCAATCACCCATTTTAATTCCTGTTGCAATTGAATCGAGCCAGATTTCAACAGTACCGCCAAGCGTTGAAGCCGCATTAATCTCAATCTGATCCGCAGATTTCTTGTATTGGTCGTTGCCAAACTCCACTCCTGCATATAAGGCCCAATCCTGATTGTGGATGTTATCCAGGTCTAAAATACCGTCTGAAGATTTAACGCTGTTCGTTCCCCATTGGTTGGCAGGGCATTCAGCCATGATGGGCGTAAAGGCATCCCGATAGATGTACAGATCGAAATCAGCCGTTTTCTTTTGTGCATAGAGTCCCTGTCGGTTACCGATCCAACCGTTATAATCGGGTTGAGTCTTATCTAATGCCGAAACATCGATTGATTGGCCAACTTGTGCCCAAACGTTGCCGTCGCTGCTGTAAAAGGCGGTAAGAATATGGCTTTTACGTACCAATTTTAACCAAAGAATATTCCCGATTGTATTTGGTGTTTCATAATATTTGGTTCCAAATGAGAAGCTAATTACTTTTACTGCGTTATTGAATGAAGAATATAGCCTGGCATTTACATTTGCAGCTCCATCCAATCCATTGGTGATTCGAAGACCAGCTTCCTGACCAACTGCCAAAGCATCAAAATCAAGTCTGGTGATGAGTGAATAAGCATGCTCGGCATCATTCTTGAACATGTGTTTCTGAGCGGTACCAGGCTTTAACCTGAACCATCCCGGACGCTCAGTCAGCGAGTACATAGTCGAAGGTGTTTTTCCGAAGAATTGCCATTCAACATTGATTTGTGAGGCATCAAAGAAATCAGATTTAGGAACCATCCATGGAATTCCATTGCTTGGCAATTTAGGTGCCGTCAAAGGACTATTGATCGGCCATTGTATTACAGGTTTCTCGGCGGTGCTCCAGGTTACAGGACACAATAAACCTTGCCTTCCCTGGCTGTGCCATTCATCGATTGACCAGGTAAATTCCCACGAATGCATAATGGCCCAGTAAGAATTATCTTCAATCGCTACAGGATATGAACTATGGTTTGGACCATAAAACAAAGAATTGGAATGATCAGCAGTACTGAAAATATCACCCAGTACTTCCCATGCCGTTTTATCACTGGTCAATGTTTTGCTTCTGAAAGCATACTCTCCACCCGCGGCATTTCCTGCCACGAAGTAATAATAATAGCCATCCTTTTTACTCATCACCGGTCCCTCAGCCCAACTGTAAGGGTATGTAGGTGAAGGGTTTATCCAGCTCAGATCAACCACTTCACCGGTGCATTGTCCACTACTGTTGAGTTTGTATATCTGATTTTTGTCCTGCCCTGATTTTGAAATTAAATACGCGGTACCGTCATCATCGACAAAGATTGAATTATCAATCCCCATGTAAGTAGCAGTAGAGGGAATAGTCATTTTAACAGGAGTATTCCAGGGCCCAAAGGGACTTTTCGATTTCACAAAATACATATCTCCGCAGCCAAAATAATCCCAATAGGACCCTGCAAAAAAGGCAAGGCATCCTCCCCATATTCCCCCTGCCGAAACTCCGTTTAATTGACTCCAGTTCAAGTCTACCGGATGGCTTGAAACCTCCCAATGAACCAAATCGGTTGAATGATAAATTAAGGCTGTAGGATTAAAAGCCGAACCTGTCGTAAAATAATCCTTCCCTGCCTTGAATAGATTGGGGTCGGGATGATCTCCCGGAATTACAGGATTCATATAGGTTTTAAATGATGGCGACTGCCCAAATCCACAGATGCTGAAAAGTAAAAATGCAAACACCGCTACCGCCATTTTTGGCCCTTGTTTGAAGCTTTTTGCGGTAACTATATTTGAAATTTGTTCTGTTTTTCCGTAACTCATTCCTCTCGCTTTTTGAATTCTTTGATCCCGGGTATTTGGGGATGGATTGGCAAATGTATCGTATTTTGTCCACTCATTCACCAATTTTCAGCACAGTCTGTCAAAGAATGTTTTTTCCGCCATAATTCCGTTCTGCCGTTCTGTACGTTTTTTGATCACTTCATTTTCCTGAGGAGATGTGTTTGTCCTGAATGACAACTCCGCCATCTCTTCCAACACCGCCATTTGACAAAAAAGAATAATTGGCGAAAGTACGGAAGCTCTGTGGAGTTGTTAGCTGGCCTTTATTGTAAAAGCAATCAGGTCAGTCACTTTCACCCAATTATTTAATAGTCATGTCCCCAAAGTCTCCATTTGAAATTTTAATCCGCATTATGTAATATAACTGAGGGGTAACATCTTCCTGTTTGGTAAACTGGTA
>Ga0302293_10000559_pt1 | contig 19608 bp, 17 predicted proteins | sample III_Fen_N2_2_FD_198758 | JGI IMG/M metagenome (GOLD analysis project Ga0302293, IMG submission 198758) | Peat permafrost microbial communities from Stordalen Mire near Abisko, Sweden - III_Fen_N2_2 | ecosystem: Environmental > Terrestrial > Soil > Wetlands > Permafrost | place: Sweden: Abisko...
CCGTTTGTGGCGGAGCAGGCGCATAGTATTCTCGCGAACCTGTGATATCTCATAAGTGTAAGAAAAAAGCTGATCGAGACGAATCGGATCCGGGTTATCCACGGGCTCAAGTATGTGATTTTTCCAGATAAATGCATGATGGAGAGCGAAGGCACCGAAGCTTTTTTCGCGGTGATAGGTCATCAGGGATTCATATAAAAGCGCGGGTGTGTGTCCTGTTGTATCATGACGCCATTCGGGAAGCGAAATCGAATCTGCGGCAGCAAGAATGCTTGTAAAAATACGGGAGGGAAGCGCTGCGATAACGAGAAGGCGCTCCAGATCACTGAGGACACATTGGCGCATGGAGGGGTCCATGGATGCTTCCGAAATTCCGGCATTTTGGCCGGATGCGATACGGGCAAATGCGTTATCGTCGTTCTGAGCGAGAGAAATCACATATTCACGGAGATCAGGTACAGCACGCAGATTGTTATTAAGAAGATGCTTGTACAAATGCGTATATTGATCGATCCATGCGCATAGAAGCGCGGAACCGGGTTCGATCATCACATATGCTGATGATGCTGGATCTTCGGATTTCTCGACTCCTGCAATATCCGTGAGCAATGCGCGAAGTTCGATCATAAAAGGATCGGATTTGATACGGGAATATACAACCAGACCCGACAGGGCGGATAAGGCAGCATCGATTGTGTTTTGCACGTAACGATCCATAGGTATCATATAGCGTCTCCTGACGGGATAACGCGGTTTTTCCGCGTTCTATGTCCGCGATTATTCTATCATAGCCGCACAGTTTTGTTGAGCCTTTGGTGTACAATGAGAGAAAGACAGCTCGAAAATAATCATCTGGAGGTCATTTTCATGGATATGTTGGAGATCATCCTGGCCAAACGATTCGGTCAGGAATTGAACGCAGAGCAGATTGCGTATTTTATTGACGGAGTGACGGATAAGTCCATTCCGGATTATCAGATATCTTCTTTATTGATGGCGATTGTACTGAACGGAATGACCCGTGCGGAAATGACGGAACTGACCATGCGGATGGCGTATTCCGGCGAGATATGCGATTTGTCCGGCATACAGGGAACAAAGGTCGACAAGCACAGTTCCGGCGGTGTGGGCGACAAATGCACGCTCATCGTTCTTCCAATGGTTGCGGCCTGCGGTGTTCCGGTCGCGAAGCTTTCCGGACGGGGACTTGGCTTTACAGGCGGAACGATTGATAAGCTTGAATCCATTCAGGGTTTCCGGACGGCGATTCCGGTTTCATCTTTTGTAGAGCAGATTAAAAAGGCCGGCATGGTGCTGTCCGGTCAGACGCCCGAACTTGCACCGGCGGACAAGGTTCTGTATGCCCTGCGTGACGTTACCGGCACCGTACAGTCCATTCCGCTGATCGCATCGAGCATCATGAGCAAAAAAATCGCAGGCGGCGCTGACGCCATCGTGCTGGACGTAACCTGCGGTCATGGATCCTTTATGAAGGACGAAGCCTCGGCCCGCGATTTGTCTCAGGCGATGATCCAGATCGGACAGCTGGCAGGGCGGCCGGTGACATGTGTGATTTCTTCGATGGATCAGCCGTTGGGACGTTCTGTCGGGAATACTCTGGAAGTGATGGAAGCCTATGATACTTTGTGCGGTAAAGGCGCGGCCGACGTCGTAGAAGTATGCTGTACTTTAGCGGCGGCTATGCTGATGCGTTCCGATTATGGACATAATATGACTTTCGAGGAGGCATTCTCGACAGCGGAACTTGTTCTGGCAGACGGTCGTGCGAGAGATGCCTTCGAACGTTTTATCCTTGCGCAGGGCGGAACGGTCCAACCGGACGGAAGTCCCGCATATACGGATCTGCCGGTCGCATGTGCGTCGATTTGTGCGCAGGAGGAAGGATATATCAGCGGACTCAATGCTCTTATGATCGGTGAGGCCAGCATGATCCTCGGTGCAGGCCGCAGGACGAAAGATGATATCATCGATAAGGGTTCCGGAATAACACTTGAGAAGAAGATTGGCTCCTTCGTCCGGAAAGGCGATAAAATCGCAGATTTCTATCGGGGCGAGAACGCTGTATTGAGTGAATCATCGATTCAGCAGGCCGTGCAGCTTGTTCAAAAGGCCGTTACTTTTTCGGCAGATGCTGTTCTGGCCGGCAAAGATATTCTGGCCATTCTGGATGAACATTCCTTCGAATAAATCACATCGCGCCGTGTCTTGCATCACCGGTTTCGGATTGCTATAATGATACAAACAAGAACGAATGTTTGACCTCGCTGGTCGCCGGAAGGATTGCGTATGATAATTATTGGCATTGATCCCGGATACGCGATTACGGGTTACGGAGTGATTGAATACACGGCGAATCATTTCCGGACGATGGATTACGGTGTTATTTCGACGAAGGCCGGCGTGCCTTTCGAGCTTCGCCTTCTTACAATTTATCAGCAGCTCGAAGCGCTGATTGCACGATACCAGCCGGACGTTATGGCCGTTGAAGAGCTGTTTTTCTCGAAAAATACGACGACGGCGATCGGAACTGCGCAGGCCCGCGGTGTAATCATTCTCACAGGAGCGAAAGCCGGCATACCGGTGTATGAATATACGCCGATGCAGGTAAAGCTCGCCGTGACAGGCTACGGACGTGCAGATAAGAACCAGGTCGGGCAGATGATCAAGATTTTGCTTCATCTCGACAAAGCACCGAAAGTCGATGACGCGTCGGATGCACTGGCGATTGCCATCTGTCAGGCACACACAGGCTTAATTAACGATAACAAAGCCGTCGGCGGTTACCAGTTCGGTCCGGGCGGCAAGACCTTTTCCTGATCCATCCTGCAATATTTTAGCAATTGATAGGGAGTACAGCGGTTATGTATGCATACGTTAAAGGCATTCTGGTACAGAAGAAAGAAGAATACGTTGTCGTAGAATCATCCGGAATCGGTTATCGGATTTTTTGCCATCCGCCGATGCAGGATCGCTTCGGAAGAACCGGCGAACAGGTATGCGTATTTACATACCTGTATGTTCGGGAGGATACTTTCGCATTATACGGATTTCCTTCGCAGGAAGAGCACGATATGTTTGTCATGCTGCTGCAGGTGACCGGAATCGGCCCCAAAGTGGCGCTTGCTCTGGTTGCACAGGTCGTTCCGAGTCAGTTCGCACTTGCCATTATCACCGGGGACGTGAAGCGTCTTACAATGGTAAAAGGCGTCGGGAAGAAGGGCGCGGAGAGGCTGATCCTGGAGCTCAAGGATAAGCTGAAGGGGTTTGCTTTCGAAGATGCGGACGGGGTTATGATTTCATCGGATACGGATGGGTCGCTGTCATCGGATTCGCTGCTTATGCAGGAAGCCATGAGTGCGATGGTCGTACTGGGATATTCCGCACAGGAAGCACGGAAAACAGTGTCTTCAGTTTATAAAGAAGGCATGACGATTGAAGAGTTAATTCGTTTGTCGCTTCGTGCGGTAGTGTAAGGAGCAGGATATGGATTTTGATGAATTAGGCGAGGATGAACGGATCATCGGCCGTGAACGGCAAATGGAAGATCGTGATGAACGCGGTCTCCGTCCGATTCGATGGAGAGATTATGCCGGTCAGACGAAGGTTAAAGAGAACCTGAAGATCTTTATTGAAGCGGCGGCTACCCGCGGTGAAGCGCTCGACCATGTTCTGCTATACGGCCCTCCCGGGCTTGGCAAGACGACGCTGGCCGGCATTATTGCGGCTGAAATGGGTGTGAATCTTCGAATTACTTCCGGGCCAGCCATTGAAAAGCCAGGCGAGCTTGCGGCTATTCTTACAAATTTGAATGAGCATGATGTGCTTTTCATCGATGAAATTCACCGGCTGAACCGCAGTATTGAAGAAATTCTGTATCCGGCGATGGAAGATTTCTGTCTGGATATAATGATCGGTAAAGGTCCGTCTGCGAGATCTATTCGACTTGATCTGCCCAAATTCACGCTGATTGGAGCGACGACGAGAGCCGGTCTGCTTTCAGCACCGCTTCGTGACCGTTTCGGTATGATTCATCGTCTGGAACTCTACGATACGGAAGATTTAATGGAGATTCTGCGTCGTGACGCGGATATTCTCAACATTGGCATTAATTCGGAAGGCCTTCGTACCATTGCCTCCCGATCGAGGGGCACGCCGCGTATTGCGATACGGCTGCTGAAGAGAATGCGTGATTTTGCTCAGGTCAAAGGTGTCGGTACGATTGATAAATCAGTGTCGGATTTCGGCCTGAATGCACTGGAAATCGATGAAAGAGGCCTTGATGCGACAGACCGCAGAATTTTGACGAATATGGTTGAAATGTTCTGCGGCGGTCCGGTCGGTCTTGAGACCTTGGCTGCTTGTACCGGAGAAGATCCGGTCACAATCGAAGATGTATATGAACCCTTCCTGATGCAGATCGGATATGTTGCCAAGACACCGCGCGGACGTGTACTTACACGTCTCGGCTGGCAGCATCTGGGACTATCCTGTCCGGATGATTATGAGAAGAAAGTCAGAGGTCTCGGGTTCGCATTATCCGGTGATCCAATACAGGACAGTACATTTCCCGTTCAGTTGGATATCGACGCCTGTGCTGTAATCTCCATTCCGGAAGATTCTGAGGAGGCGTAGAAATATGTCAGAAGCTCAATCCGCAAATGGCGGCAAACAAATCCTGCTGCACGTATGCTGCGGTCCGTGTGCGGAATGGCCGGTTGTTTCTCTGAAGGATGAGAATTATGAAATAACGGCGTTTTTTTGTAATCCAAATATCCATCCGGACGTTGAACGCAAGAGAAGACGCGACAATGCCGCCGCGTTGATGGACATCCACGGGATTCCTTTTCTTGTGGATGAAGCCTATATGGAAGACGTCTGGCTTGCAAAAGCATGGGCGAGCGAATATGCTTCCCGATGTGAAATGTGTTACAGCATACGCATGCTGCGAGTCGCGCAGGAAGCGAAGAGTCTCGGCATTCCTTTGTTTACAACATCCCTTCTGGTTAGTCCATATCAAAATCATGATGCGGTGATTGCGGCCGCTCAGCAGGCAGCCAAAGCAACCGGCGTCACTTTTGTGTATCATGATTATCGTCCCGGGTATCGGGAAGGACAGAAAATGGCGCGAGATCACGGGCTGTATCGACAGAAATACTGCGGATGTATTTTGTCTTTGGAGGAATCTGCGTGTCGGGATGCGATTTACAGAAGTTTTCCCGGATCCGAAGGAGATACGAGTACCGTCCTGTAATGATCATATATCACCATGCCGGGCTTTGATTTCGGCGGTTTTTTCACATTTTTTACCGGACAGTAATCCACAGCAATTTTCAGTTCACTGATTTCCTGACCGTCGCGTCTGGCCTGTCTTGGGTCGGACGCTTTGTTTTTTTCGTTCCGGCTTGCGGTACGCGAGAAAAAGGCGGCGGTCTGCGCGGCCAGAAGCACTTCGCTGTCCGCTGCCGGTGATTTCTCGCATCGGAGCACCACTTGGGTCCCGGGCATTTTCTGTACGTGGAACCAGAGATCGTCCGGGGAGGCGGTTTTCATCGTCAGAAGATCGTTCTGGATGTTGTTGCGTCCGCAGAGGATGGTGTTGCCGCCGGGTGTCGGATATTTCCGGAAATTGGATGCCGATGAGGCGGAACCCGATTTACCCTCTTTACCGGAAGAAGTCTTTGAACGTTTGGAAGCGGCCTTTCCTGCCGATCGAAGCGCCCGGCTTGATGAGCCGCCGCTTTTGGATTTACCGGGAAATTTGGCTTGATGTGACAGAGTGTTGTCTTTGTCTGCAGTTCGTATCTGGCCGTTTTCCTGAGTCAGCAGACTGCTGATCTGCATTTCTTCACGCAGAGCCTGCAGATCGTCATTATCAGATGCACTTTCAAGAGCCAGATAAAGTGTCGATAAATATTCGACGGCGCGGTTGTCCTCAAGCAGAAATTCCGATGCGGATTCGAGACGGCTTTTGCATTTTGCATACCGGCGAAAATAACTCTGCGCATTCTGTGAGACGGATTTTGCAGAATCCATATCAATGGTATACAGCGAATCTTCTGCAGATTCGAAATCTATCGCATCATAGGAAGATACGCCGGCCGGGATCTGGTAATGATTTGCCAAAAGAAGCTGACCGGACTTCTGAAGGGAATCCATTTCGCGGCAGGCAAATACGTCTGCCTGATGCACACTCTGTTTGCGAATGGCATGCTGCAGTGAGGCATGGCAGAACTGAAGGAGGCGGCGCTTTTTCTGCTCAAAATCGGATGTCTGATCTTTGAACCGATATACAGAATCCATGGCAGCGGATATCGATGCTGCCGGAAGTGCATGACCGGCATCCTGCAGGTATAATGCGTGAAAGTCTGTTGGCGGCGAACCGGCTTCGAGTGAATAAGTTGTAGGCTGTATACGTCCTTCAGTTATACGGGTAAGAAGCAAGGTCGCCTGCAGGCAAAGCGCATCGATTTCTTTTGGAAGCAGCTGATGAATGCCTTTCCGGCCGTCTACGGAGGCAAGATAACATATTTCCCGGGACAGCAGGGGAGAGAATCCGAGGAGCGACTCCTGCAGAGCCTTTTCAATCGGACGGTGCGCGGATGCCGGAAGGACAGGCAGCTGTTTCCCGGAAATCAGCTGCAATGCTTCCGCCGGAGCGATTTTTCCTTGAACGGGCGGGTATTCATAGGGACGTGCCGGCATGACTTCCCGAACCCGGCTCATCTGCGAATCAACATGCAGCAGACTGTCAAAGATACGATTTTCCGCGTTTACAAGAATGATATTACTGTAGCGGCCCATCATTTCAATGATAAGCCGTTTATCTTTACGGTCACCGAGTTCATCCGTTGCCTGGATGGAGATTTCAATAATACGTTCATACGACGGCGCAGAAATTCCCGTTATGCGGGAACCGGACAGATGCTTTCGCAGAAGCATGCAGAATGAAGGAGGCAGAGCCGGATTATCGCGGGTCGACGAACTGATGTGAATCCGCGGCCCGATCGGGTTTGCGGAAAGAAGCAGTCGAAGATTTTGCGATTCCTGACGGATATAAAGAATGATATCGTACCGGTCCGGTTGATACACTTTATCAATTCGTCCGCCGAGCAGGCACGAATTGAGCTCCTGCGCGAGAAAAAAGGTTGTAATTCCATCAAGCGGCATGAAGTACCTCAGTCATTGTCATCACTGTGTCCGCGGATTACAAATCGAATCCAGCAAAACAATACCAGGATGATCAACTCAACACCCAGAACAAGAAAAAACCGGTTGAAACTATTCAGTGTGATCAAAAAATCCAGCCCGACAACACAGGCGGCGCAGATCGTTATCAGAATAACCCGTCCGATGGGATGGATTCGAAGAGCATATAGAACAGAAGAATTCTTAGCAGTGGAACTGCCTTTCGACTGTGCGGCAGTTTTGCCTGCCACGGAACGCCCGGATTTGTTGCCGGAACGACGGTTTGTAGAATTATATGGTCTTTTTTTACGAGTTTCCATTGTTTTTACTCCTATGTGCTGCTGCCTGTATCAGTATAACAAAAAGTCGGGCGTTTGCCTAAAACAAACGCCCGCCGCATGATAATTCTATGCAGGAAGCTGACTGACGCTGATTAAACTGTTTCGTCCTTCTTATGCTTCTCCATGCTTTCAGTAATCTTCTGCATGATAAAGATGGTCAGGAAAAACAGCAGAAGAACCAAAAAAACACCGACTAAACCAACGACAACAACGAAAAGTCCCTGCTGCCATAAAGGCCAGCCGCGTATGCTGTCTGCAGAGAAATTGCTGGCCAGTATCATTGATGGCAAAATCATTTTTATTTCCTCCGTTTATACGATTTGCTTCACAAGCATATCGACAAGAGCGATTACAAAACCGCCGGCAACGATCGAACCAAGCTGACCGGCAGCATTTGCGCTGATGGCCTGCATAAGAATAAAGTTCGTCGGATCTTCCTTCTTTGCCATTTTCTGTACGACACGTGCCGACATCGGAAATGCCGAAATACCTGCGGCACCAATCATCGGGTTGATTTTTGTCTTAAGGAACAAGTTCAGGAACTTAGCAAAAAGCACTCCGCCGGCCGTGTCGAAAATGAATGCGACAAGTCCGAGCAGCATGATCAAACCGGTTACCGGATTAATGAATTTTGTTGCCAGCATTGTTGATCCAATCGTGATTCCGAGAAGTAGTGTAATCAGATTGGCAAGCTCATTTTGTGCTGACTGAGACAGCCTCTCAAGAACACCGCATTCGCGAATCAGATTTCCGAACATAAGCGAACCGACAAGAGGCACGCTCATCGGAACAATGATGCCTGCGATAATCGTTACCAGAATGGGGAACAGGATTTTGATGGGCTTTGATACGGGGGACTCGTGATACTCCATGCGGATCATCCGCTCCTTTTTGGAAGTGAGAAGACGAATGACCGGCGGCTGTATAATCGGTACAAGAGACATATAGGAATAGGCTGCGACGGAAATGGGGCCGAGATAGTCATTAAGTTTGTAGTGCGATGCGACAAAAAGTGTCGTAGGTCCGTCGGCTGCACCAATAATACCAACAGCGGATGCAAGTTTAAGTGCCTCGATACCATGAATCCCAAGATAGGGAAGCAGAACAAGCGTTGTAAAGAAAGTTACAAATATTCCGAACTGTGCCGCAGCCCCGAAGAAAATCATATATGGATTCTTAAGGAGAGGCGAAAAGTCAATCATTGCACCGATGGCAATAAAAATAAGGATAGGGAAGAGTTCGGTTACGATACCGGCATCGTACAGTACTTTCAAAAATCCCGGAACTGCATTGGTTCCCCAGACAACTCCGAGAGGCAAATTGACGAGAATCGCACCGAAACCGATCGGCAGCAGAAGAGCCGGCTCATACTCCTTCTTAATGGCAAGATAAATCAGAACTGCGCCGATGACATACATAAGCAGCGCCTTCCAGTTGTCACCCTGCCCGAAGAACATAAAGCCGCTGAATATTTCTTTGAAGACTTCAATCATCGAGCATACCTCCTGCTGTTTTGAAGTTCGGAAAGAGAATTATTCCATGGTAGCAAGCAGACTTTTGATCTTTTCGGTCGGATTCACCAGATTGGAAAGGGAGGAATCGTGGTTGATTGCATCGATGAGAAGCGCTACGAATTTCGTCATATTGACATCACAGAACCATTCGGCCTGCAGAAGTTCCGGCCGGCGATAGGTAAGATTTGTGGCGAATACTTTCGTAATGATGCCATCTTCATAGGCTTTGTTGAAGTGATCGATTCCTTCGGTAAAAAGGCCGAAGGTAACGGCGGCGTAGATGTTTCTGGCACCCCTGGCTTTCATTTCGCGGCCGATATCCAGTATGGATTCGCCGGAAGAAATCATATCGTCAATAATCAGGATGTCCATGCCTTCAACGGAATCTCCGAGGAATTCATGGGCGACGATCGGGTTGCGCCCGTTAATAACATGCGTATAATCTCTTCTTTTGTAGAAGGTGCCAAGAGGAACGCCCAATATGGATGCAAAATACATAGCACGTGAGATACCGCCTTCATCCGGGCTGACCACCATAAATTTCCCGTTGGAGAAATTCAAGTCGGGAATCGACCGGAACATGGCCTTAATGACCTGATAGTTTGCGGAAAGACTCTCAAACCCGGATGTCGGGATTGCATTGGCTACTCGTTCGTCATGCGCGTCAAACGTGATGATGTTTTCGGCGCCCAGTCCGTAGAGCTCCTCGAGTGCAAAAGCACAGTCCAGAGATTCGCGTGCATTTCTCTTGTGCTGACGGCTCTCATAAAGGAACGGCATAATGACATTGACGCGGCGGGCTTTGCCGGAACAGGCAAGAATAACGCGCTTCAAATCCTGATAATGATCGTCCGGACTCATATGATTTACTTTTCCGAACATATTGTATGTACAGGAGAAATTCATTACGTCACAGATAATAAAAAGATCATGACCGCGTACGGAATGCGAGATAACGGCTTTTCCTTCGCCGGATGAGAAACGGGTGTTATCGACTGCAATACGGTAGTCATTTCTATAAAACCCCGGATAGCGGCTGACCAGTAACTGTTCCTGGTATTCAGATCTGCGTTTGTTCAGGTAGAAATTGACATTCTCAGAGAACTCCATGCTTCCTTTGAGGGGAATAATCCCGATCGGGCCAACGGGTGCCATTGGGTTGTCACCGTATTGGTTATATCTTGAGTACGCCTTTTCGTCAGCAGCGGATGGAATGGAAATCATTTGTTGTCCCCCTTACGTAATTTGAAGAAAATTCAATTTATTCGAGCAGTTCGTCGATTCGCATTTGTCCGAGCATATCTGAAATCTTGTAACCGGGATTGACAAGGCGTCCGATGGATTCATCTACATTGAGTGCATCAATCAGACGGGCAACGAAAGGTGTCATATTTACATCAACATACCACGGTGCGGCCAGAAGCTCCGGAATGCGATAGATAAGATTGGTGCAGAGAACCTGCTTGATAATGCCTCTGTCCACATATTCCTGCATTCTTCCGATTCCATTTGTAAACAGTCCGAACGGAGCAGCGCAATAGATGTCTCTGGCTCCGTTTTGTTTCATGATGTCAGCAGTTTCCGTCATCGTTCGACCGGAGTTGATCATATCGTCGACGATCAGAATGTCTTTGCCAACGCAGGAATCACCGAGAAAACGAATCTCTTTCACCGGATGCTCTCCGTTGATATTGACGGAATAATCTTTTCTCCGATAAAAAATACCGAGAGGAAGTCCCATGACGGAGGAATAGAAAACGGCTCTGGATACGCCTGTCTCATCGGGACTTACCACCATCATGGATTTCTTGTTAATACGGAGACGGTTATTGCGGCCGATAAGCGAGCTGATAATTTTGTACGCGGATTTCGGAGTTTCAATGCCGAGAAGCGGCACTGCATTAGCGACGCGGCCGTCGTGAGGATCGAAAACGATCAGGTTGGAAATCCCTTGATGATACAGCTGCTGCAGCATAGAAGCGCAGTCGAGTGATTCACGGGACTCGCGTACATCCTGACGTCCTTCATACAGAAAAGGCATAATGATATTGACCCGGCGCGCCTTGCCGCTGACAGCCATAATGATGCGAAGAAGATCCCGGAAATGGTCATCCGGACTGGACCAGTGTTCTTCCCCGAAAATAGAAAAGGATGTCTGATGAGACAGAACATCCGTAATAATAAAAATATCATGTCCCCGAACAGTCTGACCCAGAGATACCTTGCCTTCGCCCGTCGCAAAACGGACGATTTCTGTCTGAATCATGTAGTCGTCGCGAATGTAACCGACACTGTTGACGTAAGGATTGCTGTTATCCCGCTGACGGATCAGTCTTTTTTCGCGAAGGATGTTGTTGACCTGCTGAACGAATTCAAGATTCGAAGTATGTGCAATAATTCCAATCGGACCAAAGGGTTCTAAAAGATAACCCTCAAAATCCGGGCCGGAATTCTCCTTTGATTCCAAATATCGAGATGATGTTGACATGAACTCCCCCGACAGCAAATCTTCGTGTGTCAGATATGTCCCGAAAGACTTATCCGCATATGTAAGTATAACGCTACCTGCATCATTTTTGAATCACGTAAATCTGCATGAAAAGTTTGTATACAACAAGCCGTTATGTGTAAAATCTGTATAGTACTTTTGCAAAGCATTATGGATTCACACAAAAAGCTGTTGTATTCTTAACATACATGTTACAGTGCTCATAACTACTTTAGCACATTCTATTCATAGAGGTGAACATGAAAATCAATTTCCGGAAAACTATTTTTTGGGGCGTCGCTGCAGACATGACATCCTGTCCTCCGACGGATCGGCCTGAGGTCGTTTTATCAGGAAAATCCAACGTAGGGAAGTCATCCCTTCTTAATTCCCTGGCGGATAATAAGAAACTGGCCCGCGTCAGTCAGGCGCCGGGAAAGACTCGTCTCGTGGTCTATTTTGATGTGGATCAGAAGATTTATATTGCGGATCTTCCGGGGTACGGATTTTCAAGAGCTCCGAAAGATGTTCGCGAGAAGTTTACCAAGCTTGCTGACCAGTATTTCACGAGCGGCCGGCCGATTGCACTGACACTGCACCTGATCGACATCCGGCATGAACCTTCCAAAGAAGATATGCAGATGCTTTCATATATGAATGAACAGAAGATTGATTATTTTGTTGTGTTTACCAAATGCGATAAATTTTCCAGAGCACAGCTGGAGAAACGGCTGTCCGAGCAGTTGGATGCGTTTGATATCCATGATCAGGCACACTGTTTCGCGGTTTCTTCGGAGAAGAAGGAAGGATTGGAAGATTTAAAGAACGCTATTTCCAATTATATCTTCCCGGATCCTGAAATTTGATTATATAAAACGTCACCTTGCATTCTCATAAAGAAATCATTGTCACTTTTTGCCGATTGCTGTCGAAAAACAACCGGCACAGGCCTTTATCCGCTTGTTATACTTTGCCAATCAGACTGTTATTTTCGCACGAGCTGCGGTAAGAGAGTAGGCAAACATGACCGGACGAGGGACGACTTTTTTTGTCCGGATGATCTATCGCGGATTTTCTTTTTCACAGCAGAAACGGATTCTTTTAGCAGATCATTTGACCAGAATGGCAGATCTGCTTTGGGCCCGGCCGGTGGTGCTGATTGGAATGAGCGGGTTTGCCGGCGGGTCTCTCGCGTACTATTTCAGTAATGTTTGGATTTGGATCGCTCTGCTTCTGCTTCACGGATTCTTGTTTGTCTGGCAGCTCCTTCGCATACAGGAGGATTCTTTGCAATGGACCCGGCTGATGATTATATGCATCTCTCTTCTGCTGGGACTTTTCTGCATGAGCAGCATAACTTTGCAGAGAAATAGATCTTTTGCAACACTGCAGGAAGTTTCGACAGCGGGTTCGACAAAGAGCGGTCTCAATAATATAAATGAAGACAATGCTTTGAGTACCGGTTTCGCTGATAGCGCATATGGAGCATTTGACGGATACATTGTTTCCATTTCGATTCCGGATGACCGATATAAGTCATATACGCTCCTTCTGGAAAACGGTGTCCGGATTTGTTTTGGGAGCGCCAGAGCCGATTTGACCTACGGCAGACATGTCCGGATTACCGGATCTCTGGAGCGCGTGCCAAAAGCAAGGAATCCGGGCGGCTTTGACCAGAGGGGTTACTTTGAACGGCAGGGCATTTTCCTGCAGATCGTGACTTTCGACAATTGTATTTCCATATTACAGGATCGTTCCATGCAGCCGGGTCTCTATGAACGGCTTCAATGGACGGGGCTTATGCTTCGAAGCCGGATTTCGGCTCTCTGGGGCGAGGTTCTTCATCAGGAAGATGCGTCTTTGCTGAGCGGGATGATACTGGGAGATACTTCCGGGATGTCAACGGAACTGAAGACGGCTTTTCGCATGTGCAGCCTTTCGCATCTGACGGCTGTCTCCGGAGCCAATGTTTCTTTCTTCCTATTACCGATGACGGCGCTGTTTCGAAAAATGAGCGGAAGAAGAACGGTTCGATTCATTCTCATATTCTGTTTTCTGATCTTTTTCGGATTTCTGACCGGATGGACCGCATCGGTTACACGGGCCCTCTTTATGTCCATGGGCATAATTGTATCCGCCTTACTGATGAAACGGCATGATGCCGTTTCCGCAATGTTCCTGACGGCAGTCATTCTTCTCATTAATAATCCTTTTACTGCGGTTGATTATGGATTTTTACTTTCGTTCTGTGCGACTCTTTCGCTTGTGCAGTTTATGGATCGAATGGCGTCAATTCTGCATTTTCTGCCGGGCGGAAACGCTTTTCGCCAGGCGGTTTCGTGTGTTTTCTGCACGCAGATCGGTATGCTTCCATGGCTTGCCGCTCTATCCGGAAGACAGTCGCCGCTTCTGTTTGTTATCAATGTTGCGGGGAGTTTTCTTGCAGAAGGAATTTCACTCATCTCACTGCCATTATCTGCAGCATTGGGGCTGATCCATTTCCTTCCGGCCCTGCTCCCGGTTCTCCGCATCCTCTATTTGCCGTTAGCAGGTCTTCTGTATGTACTTAAGCAGATGGCATATTTCGGAGCGAATCAATCCATTCAGGCGCTTCGACTTCAAACGGTACATCCTTTCCTGCTTCTGGCCATTCTACTGTTCGGTATCACGCTGCTGCTGCAGAAGAGTTTCTTTTCGCGTAATGCCCGCAGACTGATGAGTGTCATATTATGCATTTCCATCGGGTTCCAATGCTGGTCCTATCTGCATCGTCCTATTGCAACGGTCATTTTTGCAGATGTAGGGCAGGGGGACTGCGAACTCATTTTACTGAATAATAATAAGAGCATTCTTATTGATGGGGGTGATCAGGGCTCCGGAACTAAAATCCTCATCCCTCTGCTTAATTATTACGGCATTGAAGAACCTGATATTACGATTCTGACGCATCTGCACAGAGATCACGGGTCCGGAATTATCGAATTGATTCAGGCGGGAAGGATTTCCAATGTTTTTACGCCATGTCTCGAAAAAAATCTTGAACTTAGTGAATTATTCAAATTATCAAATGAAAAAAGAGTCGCGCTTCATTCCTTGCGGAAAGATGATAAAATGGTTCTGTCCGATTCTGCCGTCCTTTATGTTTTGTCTCCGGAAACGATTGAGGAGGACGGCGGGAACGAAGATTCCGCAGTTGTTCTTCTTGTCGTCGATAATACCGGAATACTTTTTATGGGAGACGCCGGCATAGGGACAGAAGAGGAAATAATGGCGGACATTGATACCCGTAATCTTTTAGAATCCGATACGGACATTTTGAAAGTCGGGCATCACGGAAGCAAATTCGCAACCTCAACGATGTTTCTGTCGGCGATGCATGTGAAGGCAGCGGTCATATGTGTCGGTAAGAATAATTACGGGCATCCGACGCGTGAGACGATTGACCGCATAACCGGTGAAGGAATTGATCTCTTTCGAACAGACCGGTTCGGTGCCGTCATGATTGATATTCAGACATCAACGTTTCAGGTTCATACATACGGGTCATAGAGAAAGTGAGAACAAATGGCAAAGAACACAGCAGCCCCTTCGGGTTCGGGAAAAGGATTATCCGTCATGTCTTTTGAGGAACTCGCAGCAGATGTGAAAACAGGTGTTTCCGCTTCTCTGTATTTAATATGGGGAGAGGAAGAATACCTGATTGAGCGTTCGCTGCAGTCGATGCGAAATGCACTGATCACAGCGGGATGTCAGGACGCAGATTCGTATACAACTGACTGGTCGTCTTCGGCAGGGGATGTTGAAGAATTACGGGAAATGGTGCTTACGCCTCCGTTCCTTTCAAGAAAACGGATGATCACCATAAAAAATTCGGGTCTGTTTGCCGCGCGATCTCCGGAGAGTCCGGAAAGCGCACGTAAATATGTCGATTTGTTTTCGTCTGTGCCTGATTTTTGCTGTCTGATATTTGTCGAAGAGAAGATCGACAAGCGGAAGAAAATACTTCTTGATGCGGTTCAGATGAATGGCCGTCTCGTACAGATGGAACATCAGAGTTCCGACACGCTCTGCAAGTGGGTCGCGAGGACCTTGGGAAAAGACGGTATCCGGATTACAACGGAGGCGATCAACAGTCTCGTGGACCGTTCCGAAGCAAGCATGCTTACTCTGGGCAACGAAATGAAGAAAATCATCCTTTATTGCAGAAATGCAGTTGTTACGGAGATTTCACTGAAGGAAATCGACAGCATCTGCATTCCGGATATTCGCGGATCCATTTTTCAAATGACGGATGCGATCGGTGCAAGAAATATCGGCCGCGCGCTCACGGTGCTTGATACGCTGATTTCACTTAAAGAGCCGGTGCCAAAGATCCGGTTTATGCTGGCCAGACATCTTCGTCAGCTGATCTGCGCGAAGGAACTTGTACAGGCGGATCGGATAATGACAGCATTGAAAGTCGTTCCGTTTGTTGCGAGAAATCTTGCCGCTCAGGCAAAGAGTTTCCAAATGGACGAACTGACAGCGCTGTATGAAGCATGCGCGACGTCAGACTTTTCAGTAAAAACAGGAAAAATGGAAGACCGGCTGTCGATGGAAACGCTTCTTGTCAGCGCCGGAAAATCCAGCGGAAAATCGTATGGGTTCATTTGACTCGATAACGATATTAGTATAGAATCAGTTGGATTTCCACATAGAATCAGGAGGATATTTGCATGGCCAAGATTCAGATGACGACACCTTTGGTAGAGATGGACGGAGACGAAATGACCCGTATTATCTGGCAGCAGATTAAGGACATTCTTCTGACTCCTTTTATTGATTTGAAGACGGAATATTTTGACCTTTCACTGGTCAACCGTGATGCGACGGACGATCAGGTAACTGTTGATTCGGCTAACCGCACCCGTGAGCTAGGCGTAGCGGTAAAGTGCGCAACCATTACTCCGAACGCGCAGCGTATGGAAGAATATACGCTGAAAAAAATGTGGAAGAGCCCCAACGGCACAATCCGCGCAATTTTGGACGGCACGGTATTCAGAGCGCCGATCCTTGTAAAAGATATTACGCCTTTTGTTTCCTGCTGGAAGAAGCCGATTTCCATAGCACGTCATGCATACGGCGACGTCTACAGAGATTCGGAAATGCTGATTTCCGGTCCCGCAAAGGCCGAGATTCTCGTTACTTATCCGGATGGAACGATGCAGAGACAATTGATTCATGATTTTGACGGTCCCGGCGTTGTGCTTGGCATGCATAATCTGGACAAATCCATTTCTGCATTTGCAAGATCCTGCTTCAATTATGCCCTGGATATTCACCAGGATCTTTGGTTTGCTACGAAAGATACAATTTCAAAGACGTATGATCATCGCTTTAAAGATATTTTTCAGGAGATCTTCGACGCGGAGTTCAAGACAGCGTTCGAGACAGCCGGAATTGCCTATTTTTATACTCTGATTGATGATCTTGTCGCTCGCGTAATGCGTTCTGAGGGCGGAATCCTCTGGGCCTGCAAGAATTATGACGGTGATGTCATGTCCGATATGGTTGCATCCGCCTGCGGAAGTCTTGCCATGATGACTTCCGTTCTCGTGTCTCCCGACGGCAAATACGAATATGAAGCGGCACACGGCACAGTAACCCGTCATTACTATAAGCACCTGAAAGGTGAGACCACTTCGACAAACCCTATGGCGACGATTTATGCATGGTCCGGGGCTCTCCGGAAAAGAGGCCAGTTGGATCAGCTGCCGGCTCTTGTCGATTTTGCCGATCTTCTGGAAGAATCATCCATCGCAGCTATTGAATCAGGAACCATTACGGGAGACCTTGCGTCATTAATGCCCAAAGACAAAGCACATGTTGTCAGTACAGAAGGATTCCTTCATGCCATTGCGAAACAAATCTACATGTCCGGAAGAGTACAATCAGAATCCGTCTAATGGATTGGACCTTTGAAAGGGGAACAAATGAGTTATTTTGAGGATTGGAACAAGAACATTAACTACTCCGATGATCAGACGAAGTATTCCGCTTACGTTCAGCATTACTATGATCTTGAAAAGAACGCGTACAATATCATTTTAGCCGCATATCCCAACCATCAGTCACTGACGGAGGGCAAAGCGCTGGATCTTGCCGCGGCTCTCGGATTTCAGAAAGACGATATGGAGATCTTTGCAGGGTTTCTGGACGGACTCAATCCGAGCCTGACCACGCGGATTGACCCGGAAGCCATGGATGATGATTCGGATCTTGCGCTGGATATTGATTTTGAAAAACTATTCTGGAACATGAGAGATGCAAAAGCAGACTGGCTTTATGAGCTTCCGAGCTGGAACCATGTTCTGCCCAAAGAGAAGCGGATGGATATTACGAAGAAATTCCGCGAATCCAAGATTGTCCATACGGAGAAAATCGGAAGAAACGATCCGTGTCCGTGCGGCAGCGGCAGGAAATACAAGCAGTGCTGCATGAAGTAAAACAATAAGTAAGAACAGGAGAATTTGCCGGACAGGCGTTTATTCATTTGTTTTATTGATCTGATTTCCTATTCTGGCAGGAATAAAGGGAGGAACAGATACATGAGACAGGGAATGGCGGATTTACATGTTTCGAGCCGTCCGTATGAGAGGCTTGAGGCATGCGGTGAAAAATCTCTATCAGATGCGGAGCTTCTTGCAATACTGTTCAGAAGCGGATCAACGGGCTGTTCGTCGCTGCAGCTGGCACAGAATGTTCTGTTATTGGATTCCCGCGGAGAAGGACTTTCTTTTCTGCGGGATTTGTCAATCGAAGAACTCAAATCCTGCAAAGGATTGGGAAGAGTGAAGGCTCTAACTTTGAAAGCCGCCATGGAACTCGGCCGCAGATCCATGCATGTGGATCCTTTCTGGAAGAACAGGCAAATCAGCGGACCTCAGGACGCAATAACCATTTTTGAGAATGAAATGGTTCATCTTAAAAAAGAAGAAGTGCACACGCTTCTTTTAGATACAAGACACCGGGTGATTCGTCACGTGATGATTTCTTCCGGGGGTCTGGCATCCGCCGGAATTTATCCGAGGGAATTGCTCCGGGAAGCCATTAAGGCCAATGCGGCGGCTTTTGTGCTCGCTCACAATCACCCGAGCGGCGATCCGAAACCAAGTCCGGATGACATTCAGACGACAAAGGCATTGAAGAAAGCGGCCGACATGATCGGCATCGAACTTGTTGATCATATTGTCGTAGGTCACGGATCGAGTACAAGCCTTAAAGAACTTGGTTGTTTATAAGCGAGAACTCGGAGAAATTATATGATATACTTCACCTAGAATTAACCGGTCGTCTATTGCATACCCTTGGATTTAATGCAGGTGAGCGGTTGTATTTGTATTTGTTGCAGAGGTGCAAAATTTTGCGTAAATTATTTTCGAATCGAATATTCTTACTGATTTTGACTACGCTCCTAATTTTGGCGGTCATTATTTTCAGTTCCATACCGGGAAACCCGATTCATAGTATTACAACACCAGTTTCGGTCTTTCTCGACCCCGTACAGAAAGCCGTTCAGGGTGCAGGAAATTCGGTGTCCGATTTCTTTTCCGCGATTACAGACGGGATGAGTCTCCGCAAGGAAAATGACTCTCTGAAAGAACAGGTTGCCAAACTGCAGTATCAGGTTCAGCAGGATGAAGAAGCAAGTAAGCGATGGCAGGAACTTAAAGATGCGTTTCACATAAAGGACACTTTTGAGAACTATGAAATTTACGGCGCATCCATTTTGACGCGTGAAGCGGATGAATGGTTCAGTGTTATTCGAATTGATGCGGGAAGCAATAACGGTGTTTCGATTTCCGGAACAAACTCGTATGCGGTCGTCGATTCACAGATGAATCTTGTTGGGCGCGTGCTGTCCACCGATACATCTTCCGCCAAGGTTCTTCCAATTCTTCACGAAGGATTTTCTGTCAGTGCCAAAGTTGACGCGGTAAATGGAGCCGTAGTGCATGTCCACGGTGAATTTGAACTCAAGACCAAAGGCCTGTGTAAAGTGGATCAGATCCCGGAAAAT
>Ga0302293_10000560_pt1 | contig 19600 bp, 20 predicted proteins | sample III_Fen_N2_2_FD_198758 | JGI IMG/M metagenome (GOLD analysis project Ga0302293, IMG submission 198758) | Peat permafrost microbial communities from Stordalen Mire near Abisko, Sweden - III_Fen_N2_2 | ecosystem: Environmental > Terrestrial > Soil > Wetlands > Permafrost | place: Sweden: Abisko...
TCGCTCTCCCGGCCAGTGGTGGAAGTGTTGCGGGCGGTACATCTGCCAATCCGATTAAAACAGATCCGACTGGTACCACGACTCAGCCCGTAAGTGCTACGTCCTTACCTCTCCCAACGGGGGCGGCTACATCTGCCAAGCAACCTGCACTCGGAACGGCGGGTAGCTCAAGCACAGATGTGCTCTCAATACAAGGGATAGCAAGTGGTACACCAATACCGATCACCGGATCAATCACGGCAACAAACCCATCTGTAAGTACCGATGGATCTGCAATCCCTACATCAAGCACACTCATCGGAGCATCAGACGGCACAAACCTACAACAGCTCTTAGTAGAGTCTGCAAGCAATAGAAACTTGCGCGTAGGGATCTACGGCGGTGCAACAGAGGCAAGCGTAACCGGTTCTAATGCCCTCAAGGTAGACGGGTCTGCGGTCACTCAACCCGTAAGTGCTGCTAGTCTGCCACTGCCTACGGGAGCTTCCACATCTGCCAAGCAACCAGCTCTAGGTACTGCGGGCACTGCAAGTACCGATGTGCTCTCAGTACAGGGCATTGCTTCCATGACGGCGCTCAAAGTGGATGGGAGTGCAGTGACACAGCCCGTCTCAGGGACAGTCACGGTCACACAAAGTACAGCCGCAAACTTAAAAGTAGACCTCTCAGGAACGGCGGCTAATGCCACGGCTCTAAAGGTAGACGGATCAGCCGTAACACAACCGGTATCAGGCACTATTACGGCTAACGCAGGGTCAGGAACGTTCACGGTTTCAGACCAGCATAGCAATAACACCACTGACTACGATACAGGCGCGGGCACGCAAACAATGACCATGTACGGCATCGCGTTACCTGCAACGGGCGGCTCAGTTGCAGGGGGTACTGCTACCAACCCGGTACGCACTGATCCCACGGGCACAACCGCACAGCCCGTCTCAGGGACGGTAGCCGCTACGCAATCGGGCACATGGACAGTACAGCCCGGTAACACGGCCAATACAACTGCATGGAAAGTGGATGGTTCTGCGGTGACGCAACCCGTCTCAGGGACAGTCACATCCAATATAGGCACAACAAACGGCCTTGCACTTGATACGTCGATTAACGGCGTCATCGTCTCACAAGCAAGCACCACAAGTGGAGAGAAGGGGCCACTCATTCAGGGGGCCGTGACAACGGCATCACCGACATACACAACCGCGCAAACAAATCCGCTCTCTCTGACAACGGCGGGGGCGCTACGGGTAGACGCTAGCGCGACCACGCAACCAGTCTCAGGAACGGTAACAGCCAACGCCGGAACAAATATGTCAACCGCCGCGCTTGCTCTTGAGACTGGTGGGAATCTTGCCACGCTAGCCGGGGCGGTCACATCGGCAAAGGTGCAATCAAACGTCGCTCAGATCAACGGCGTGGCCCCTCTCATGGGCAACGGTGTATCAGGTACAGGTGCGCAACGTGTGACGATTGCAAGCGACTCTACGGGACAAATAGCACTAGCGGCGGGCAGTGCAGTGATCGGCCACGTGATAGCCGACTCAGGATCGACAACCGCCGTCACTCAAGCAACCGCTAGCTCACTCAATGCGCAAGTTGTTGGGGCCGTGGCATCTGCCGGAAGCAATGCGGGCAATCCGCTCAAAGTAGGCGGTGCATTCAATAGCACACAGCCAACGGTGACAAATGCTCAGATTGTTGACGCTCAGATGACCGCTAGAGGTGCACAGATTGTCGCTACCGGAGTCGATACCTTTAGCGCAACGGTTTCAGGGACCGTCACAGCGAACGCTGGTACTAACCTTAACACATCGGCCCTTGCCCTTGAGACGGGCGGCAACCTCGCTACGCTTGCGGGCGCAATATCTTCCACAAAGATGCAAAGCAACCTTGCACAAGTGAACGGCTCAACAACCGTCACCGCCGCAACTGGTGTGCAAAAGGTAGGCATTGTAGGCAACACGGGGGCAACGGTAGATAGTGGAGTAGGAGCGGGGACAGCCCCTACCAATGCAGTTGTTGGGGGTCTCGTTTACAATAGCGCATCGCCCGCCCCAACGTCCGGGCAATCAATGGCAATGCAAGCCGATCAAGCAGGAAATATCCGCGTCTTTCAGGGTGTCTCGTTCGCTACCCTTGCTGCATGGAACAGTAGCACAACGATTAACACCGTCCAGAACATATTTACCAATAGCGGGGCTGAGAGCGTTATCGTCCAATTGACACAGACAACGACTATAACGGTGGGTGCTATCACATTTGAAGTAACCTACGACAATACTTCAAACTGGCAGACGATACCAGCGAACGCCGTCTTTGATCCTACGTCAACAACCTTTGCGGCAATCAGCTTACCCTACACACTGCAAGCAAGCACCAATAAGATTATCGGCCTCAATATGAACGGGGCCACGGGCCTACGTATCAAGCTTTCAACGGCTATCACCGGGTCAGGTAGTGTGACACCGTTCTATGCGCTACAACCTTATAGCCCCGCCGATACGATAATTGCGCTTTCGCCCACCGCCGCAAACTTTCTTACATCAACCAATATCAACCAGATAAGCGGTACGAGCGCCGGAGTAGCCAATCCGCTCTACGTCTCTCAATCTGCTAATACTGGCTATGTGAGTGCGTTTGGCAGTAACGCGTCGGCGCTGACCGCAAACACTGATGCAGCATTTAAGTGGGGGGCCGGTGGTACCACGGTGGTCAACCATATCATGCTGCAAAACAATACCGCGCTCAATGTATTGTTTGATCTTGATGTAGCAACAAACGCAGGTAGTCCAATATGCTCACCGGGTCAAACATTGTTCTTTGATGTGCAAACAACGGCGCTACACCTTCAGGCCAACGGCACACCGAACCTCAACGGATCGGGTGCGGCGAACATTGTAATCAGGGCATGGTTGTAGATGTCTAGTTACTCTACCATTATGCGCAATGCGCCGACCATTTACTATCGGTTAGGGGAGTCTTCAGGTCTCACCGCAACTGATAGTAGTGGAAATGGAAATAATGGTACCTATGCGGCAAGTGGAGTAACCTACGGGGTTGCTAGCTCTCTACGTGATGGCAGTACAAATACAGCCGTGACGTTTAGCGGGGTTGGGCAAGTTAATGCGCCTGTTGGGATTGTTGTCTCAGGGAATGTGACGATTATGGTGTGGTTTAAGACGGCTGGTATTAGTGGCAATACCTCGCTTTTTGCAAATTATACGGCAACGGGGCCGTCTGTATTTGGGCTAGGTATAGCGGGGTCAGCAACAAACCTTGTTGCCTTTATCGTCGCAAACATGAGCGCAACAACAACGGCTACGCCCACTTTTACGGTAACGTCGAATGTGTGGTGTCATCTAGCGGCAACATTTGATACAACGTCACATGTCCTTGCGCTTTATGCAAATGGCGCACTTGTAGGGACAAATACAGAATCAGCTTATAGCCCGGCGGCGGCTGGTTTCTTTATCGGTGATTCTGTATTTGGTGACAATCAGGCCGGATCTTATGATGAGGCAGTTGTTTACAGCAAAGTGTTAACAGCCAATCAGATTAATGCTTATTATCAATCGACAAATGTAGAATATCGATCAATCAAACAACACAAGAGAGGGACAGTATGACACTCATCCCAATGGATTTAGCACACTTCACCGTAGCACTTCAAAATGACACGAATCAGATGTATGAGAATATCAAATGGGCAAAAGAGCGCTATAGCATGTACAACCAGAATTGTACTACGCAAAACATGACAAGTGCTGGGATATCGGCGGGGGATCAATCGGCTATCCTGGCATTCATTGTCGATCTCTCACGGTTGGTAACGCTCTACTCTGGTAGCGTGCCTAGCAATAGCGCCGATTATATCTTTGATATCAATGCCATTCGAGGTATTTCATAAGTGGTAACATCTTTGACGCTTTACGGCTCAACAAGTCTAGCATCAACGGTAGCAACGGCAAGCAAACTTGTCAACGCTACCGGTGGTACGTCAACGTCAAAGACAACAACCGCCCCTAATGACAGCTCACAAAACTTCATGGAATGGCTTTCACAAGGAGGAACGGGGACTGATAGCGCGTCTATTGGTTCCCCTAGCGGAAAGGGGTACCTCTACGATGTAACGACGCTAGAGGGAAACACGATAGCTCTGGGGAACTGGTCAGGCGTGTGGCGCATGAATGACACAGCCGGTTTTACTGCCGTCACCATGATTATGCGTGCTTACGTTTACAATAGCGGCCTCTATACCGCCATTGGCACTATGACACTTGCAAGCCAGTCCATGAGCAGTACAACAACAAACTACACATTTAGCAATACGTCATTCCCGGCTGTCACGTTCTACCTCAACGATAAGCTCTATATTGACGGATGGATGCACCCGATCACCGGGCACTGGACGGGTGATCCCATCGTCTCGTTTATGTCATCTAGCGCAAGCGCCGGTATAGCCAATCAGATGCAGGTAAATACACCCGGCTTTAGCCTGACACCACGCCTTATCACGCGACAACATCGGATCTTTGGGAGGGTTGCATAATGCCAGTGATTTACGTCCTACGTGCCCCTGCGGGCGTTCTCATCCTCGGATCATCGACGCCTACGATCTCATCAAATGCAACCTTTACCGTACGCAAGGGTAACGCAATGCTAGAGGCGCGTGGGGGTGAGGCGTCAGTGCAGATACGTAAGGGTGACGCGACATTTACGGAGGGTAAATAAATGAGCTGTGATACCGATGATTATTCTCCTATCTACGTGGGGGATGTTGGGGCACCCTTTAATCCGGTGTTTGAATATGCCGATGGCACTCTCGTTGACTTGACCGGGGCAACCATCACCATGAAATTTCTCAATGAGAATACCGCCGCTATCATCACCACGACGGGTACATGGACGATTGACACCGATCCTACCACTGGCAAGGCGTCATATGCCTACGCAAGCAATGACGTGTCTGTAGCCGGGTTGTACACCATCTACATCACCATCACAAAAAGTGGAAAGCCGTTCCATGCTGATACCAAACAACTAGAGATAAAGGCGGCAATATGAGTAGGGTGTGGTTTCACATATGCCTTGTCTATCACATGCTTTGCATTAAACTATTTGATCGTAGTGCAACAATCATATGCATCAGAATGGGCAACCGTACAAAAATAAGGAGGATACATTATCATGGCAATGAAGCACCCAGGGTTTAAAGCCGTACAAGGCAAGATAGCCGCAAAATATGGTATGAAAGCGGCGGGGGCAATCCTAGCCGCATCAACCAGGAAAGCTAGTGCGAAAGCAAAACGGAAAAACCCCCACTTAAAGCGTGTAAAATAGCGACAATATAGCAGAGGTATTGTTTTTCTACAAAGGATAACTTATACTAATGGATGAAACCACAACTGTTCCTTCATCTCTGGCAGATGAAACGAGCAATGCACCCACGCCCCAGGCGGGCAACACAACCACAAGCGGATCTCAGGAAGATCAGCAACAAAAGTCATCATCGATCAGTCTTTCAGATTATGAGAAGATTGTCAAAGAACTTCGTGCCGAGAATGCAAAGCACCGGACATCACTAAAACGCTTTGAAGAAGAGCAGCAGAAACAAGATGAAGCACGCCTCTCCAAAGAACAGCTTTTAGAGAAACAGCTAGCAGATCTTCAAACACAGCACCAACAGATCACGGAAGCGCAATTTGAGCGCAACGTGAACCATATGGTAGCCGTTGAAGCAGCAAAGGCCGGAGTTGATCCTAACGTCATTGATCGGGTGTCTCGCATGCTGGCATGGGAAGATATAGAGGTAAGTGATGAGGGGGAACCGTCTCAGCAGTCAGTACGATCACTCATTGACCAACTTCTCAAAGATATTCCAGGCTTAAAACAACGTGGGGCCGCGTCGTCAGTCTCAAGCGGGGGCGCAACCAATCCATCACGCGCACAAACATCAGCACCATCGCAACTTTCGTGGGATGTCATCGGAAGCTTAAACGCCACAGAGTACAACGCCCGGCGCTCAGAAATTCAAGAGTGGATTGCAACACATCCCCCACGATACGGACGCAAACTAGTTTAAACAAGAATCTTGTATCTCTGCCTTAGCACCTTTTGAGAGATGTTATGGTAGGGGTGATAGGGGCAATACATGTCACTAAATAATTTTATACCACAGTTGTGGGCAGATACGTTACTACCGGCACTACGAGCAAATCTCGTATATGGTAATCTGTTCAACGAGGACTATCAGGGCCAAATTTCGCAAATGGGCGATACGGTTAAGATCAACAGTATCGGCGATGTCTCCATTTTCAACTACACCAAAGATACCGACCTTAACGCGCCCCAAGCATTAACCGATGCTCAAAGCATGCTCACCATCTCTCAGGCGAAGTACTATAATTTTGAGGTAGATGACGTAGATCAGGCACAGGCGCACCCTCAAGTTATGACTGAGGCCATGTCGTGGGCGGCATTTGAACTTGCAAACACAATGGACTTGTACTATGCCGGTTTCTATACCGATGCAGTCAATAACATTGGTTCTACTAGTAGCTGGCAGACTGTCACCGTTCCAACAAACACGAATGTTGGTGGTGGTACGACTCTTTACGACTATCTGGTCATGATGAATCAGAAGTTGACGGAAAATAAGGTGCCAAAACAAGGCCGGTGGTGTGTTATCCCCCCTTGGGGTACGACTTTCCTCATTCAAGATATCCGCTTTACATCGTTCAACACGGCAGATGCACGTATGACCATACAGACCAACAAGATTGACGCGGCTGGTGGTTCTACTGGCGATGCCTACATCGGGCGCGTTGCTGGTATGGATGTCTACGAAAGCATTAATGCCCCCCACCTCAGTGCTGCTAGCAACGTTGGTGTTACCGGTGCTCAAGACGTGTTTCTAGCGGGTCACACCATGACACTCACCAAAGCTACCGGCATTAACAAAGTAGAAGCATATCGCCCACCGTACCGCTTTGCTGATGCAGTCAAAGGGCTTGCACTCTACGGTGCTAAGACAATTCGTCCGTATGCACTATGCGCCGGGTACTTCCAGCATCCATAGAGAGGCCGTATGAAGTCAAGTACAAGAACAGTTTTAGTCGATTCATTGTTGAATGTAACTTCTTACTCATCCGGGCCTTTGGATGTGGGTGATTTAGAGTTTTTACTGATTAGCGCCGTAGAACCTCCCGGTGGGAGTGGTAACACGCTCACGGTAAGTTATGTTGATGCAAACAATAATCTCATACACATCGCAACACTAATACTAGGGTCAGGGAGTACGGGGTTGCTTTGCATCGGTAACGGCTCTACTTATGAACTAGGAGGGACAAATGGCGGTATCCCTTACTTTGGAGATCAGATACAAATAGACATTAGTGGTACTGTCACCACTCAAATATCTGTGAAAGGGAAGTAACAGATGGCACGAACAGCTTTGACTCCTAAAACCTTAACTGGTAACGGGTCTATCGTAAATATGACCAATGCGGGTACGAACATGACCGCAACTGACGACACCAACGGCATGAGTATTGCCATTCCTACCACTAGTTTTCCTAGTGGTGCAGGGGTTGACCGTCTCATCCTTCTTATCCTCAATACCAACGGCACAGGCCGTACCGTTACGGTACGTGCAGCATCACCTGACGGGGGTATTGCAAAGACTGGCGCGGGTACAGTTGGCACGGGTGCGTTTACCTATCCTTCCTATCTAGGCGGTAAGGGTGATCTCACTACGGCGGCTATGACACTGACTACCGGGATCGGTATTGTGGGGCCGTTTGAGGTTGCCAGATTTATGCAACCTGACGGGACAATTAGCATCGACTTCTCAGGTGCAACCGGCTTTATCGCCGCGCTCTTACTCCCTAAAAGCTTCTAGCGTAAAGGGGGATGTAAATAATGGCATGGTTTAGAAATGGGGGAGGGCGTGAGATCATCATGAATGATGAGGCACATTTCCCTCGCCTGATAGCCGATGGATGGATACGGATAGAAGATCCGACGATAACGCGAGAGGAGGTGACTGATGAGCACGACACTACGAACGACGATGGGCGACTTGATAACGGAAGTGAGAAGTCTGATAGCCGACGAAGTATCGACGTGCCAACAGTTCACCGACGTACAGATTCAAAACGAACTGGACACAAGAGTTAACTTCATTCGCTACGAGGGACTAGCTATAGCCCCCTCTATCGTCAATCTACCGTCTACCAATAATCAACCAAGCACGATCTTTGCTGATTATTTCAGCAAGTATATGTGGTGGGAGCAAGATGTGATCTTGCAAGGTCAGGGCACAAATAACGCCGCATGGGTAGTGATCACACCGACATTTAGTGACTATATCAACGGGCACTGGATGTTCGAGAATACGCCCTTTGTCAATGGCACTGTACCGGGTCAATTGCCACCGGTATTTTGTACGGGCAAGGTCTACGATCTCTACTATGCGGCTGGTCGCTTATTGATGAAATGGGGGGCCGCGCTCACTGATCGTTATGACGCAACCGTTGACGGGCAAGTCTTGAACCGCTCCCAGATCAGACGTGCCAAGATAGCACAGGCGCATGAGTACTTCAGAATGGCAAAGCCGAAAGTGGTCAAACAATACAGACACGATGTTATGTCGCCAATCAGCACACGCCGGGCGCGGTTGCTTGATAGTGACGACGTGGTAAAGGGGGCATAGCATGACAAGATCGTATGGTGTGGTGCTCTCCTGTTCTGAGATTGATCAGTTGCGTGCCGATAATGCGGCGGTTTCTCTTTCTCTACCTTGTACCATCAAACGAAAGTCAACGGTGAAGGACGCGTGGGGCACCGACAAGAAGTTAGCGTTTGACACGGTTGCAACTACCCTTTGTGGTACGAAGCCACCACGGGCCGGTATCCTGGCATCATACGCCTATATGATCGGTTCTCAAGCAACGTGGCAAGAGCTAAACTTCAAATACGGCACAGATGTACGCATTCTCGATCATGTCCTTATTGGAAGCGATGAGCTTATTGTTCAGGCTATTCTCTCACAACAGTCATACAACACCCTCATGACGGTGTTAGCAAGCGAGATACAACCATGAGCAATGAAGTTGGGGTCGCTTATTCGTGGATACTCTCAACACTCGCAAATGACAGTGTGATCGTAGCAGATGCGCCGGGAGGCTTGCAGCGTGCGTATATGCCTCCTGGTTCTCTTTCTCCCTACGTGGTGATGATCTTCGATCCTAACAAATCGAAAGACTACCCGGTATTTGGTGGGGGCCGCGCCTATAGTGATCTCTGCTTCTCGATTATGGTCATTGGCAATGCCGACGATACTGAGACGATTATCAACGCCGCAAGTCGGATCGATCAACTCATCACCGTTGCACAGACTACAACGATAGCGGGGGGGACGCTTCTCAGTAGTATCCGTGATACACCAGTCTTTGCAGATACGATCATCGAGGGTGAGCAAATGACATCAATCGGGGGTGACTATCACCTTCTCATCGTGGGAGCATAATCATGGGATTAACCATAAAGATCGTCTACGAGGGGCTTGAAGAAGCGATTGCTCACATGGAAAAGATTGATACCCGTATCCCCGCTAACATGGAAAGGCAGATGAAAGAAATTGCATCTGCCGGTGAAACTGCGTGGCATGGGGTCATACCTCGTGGGCGTACCGGGCAACTCTCAGGACAAGCTAAGGGTGAGGCATCAGGTATGGTTGCAACTTTCAGCGATGATACATGGTACTACGGCCTCGTTAATGACGGGCACAGTACGGCACGTGGGTGGCGGCGTCCGTGGGGCTATCAAGTTGCAAAACGAGTCTCTCATGTTGAGGGAAGAGAAATGACCAAGGCGCTTGCACAATGGGCAAGAAATAACGCGGGCGAATATCTCGCAAAAGCACTCAAGGATTTATAATTTCATTAGTTCTTCTCTTCTTCTGAGCACATAGCAATAGCTGTATGTTGGGAAGAGGGCGAAAGGATGCATAATGGCTGCATTAGCAGGAATTGGTGCCTCATTTACAGAGGCTTCAACGGCTGTCAATCAAGCATCAAAGTGGACGCTGAGTATTAAAAATGCTCAGAAAGATGTCACCCCTTTTGGTGCCTCTGGATCGTGGGCAATCAATATTGCCACAATCAATAGCTGGACAGCCAAGGTCACCGCCTTTATTGACACAACCGACACAGGGGCAACCAATCTATATGCACTGATCGGTTCTACTATTGCTCTTACCCTCAACGTTCAAAGTACCCCGCATGGCTTTACAGGATCAGCGATCTTAACAGGTATTGATCCATCGGCAGACGTGCAGGGCGCACAGACAGTTGATTTCTCTTTCACAGGCACAGGCGCTATCACGTATTCGTAAGCGGCATAAGGAGTATTTAAAATGACTGCATATGCCGGAATAGCGGGGGATGTGTGGATCTCCACATCCCCACCGACCGCGCTCGGCGCACCAGAAACGGCAAACGATAGCGGAGATCACATTCACTACTTCATGGCAACGCATATCGCGTGGGATCAAACAAAAACCATGACGGTACAATGCTCCCCAAATGGTACAACCGGATGGGTGACAGTCACCGACTACGTGTTCTTGTGGCCGGTGGGGGAGATCGTATTCAATACGGCGCGTGTGGTTTCGACAAATAACTTTGTACGTGTCTTTGCCGGTTCCTGGTTCACGCTTACACAACTGCCGGGGGCACACATGTGGAAGATGCAAGCGAAAGCCAATACCAAAGACATCACTACCTTTGGTGCAACGGGCAACTACGCGCTCAATTTGACAACTACAAAGGCTGCAACATTCAGTGTTCAAATGTATGCCTCTGACGCTAAGATTTTGACTGAAATGGGCGCGACGAACACTTCAGGGGGGATTATCGTGTGCTCATTCTATTGGGACGTAACCAATTCTAGGCGATGGCAATTCTACGCATTGACTACGGGTGAGGATACCAACGTTGTTTCACAAGATGTGAACAAGCAAACCGTCAATCTTGTGAACACCGGGCCAATTTACCGGATCACATCATCGTCATTTAGTACTGCAACAGTAAAGATGTTATAACATGAGCATAGACACCATTAACTTAAACGATGTTGAAAAACAGCAAGAGTCTGATAAATTCCCATCATTTGAGAATGATGAAGATTTTGTCAATCACATCATTTCAAATAAACCAGCAGAACTATTGGTGGACGTTCCTATGTGGAACGTGCAGATCCTTTGCCGGGCACTAGGGGCTAATGCACGCTTTGATCTGCAAATGGTTGCTATTAATCTGGAAACAAGTACGTACGATTATAGGCCACATTTCTATAAGATTGTCATGGAAGGGTGTTATAATCCGCGCACAGGCCATAAGGTGTTTAGTGAAAGACACCGTGAGGCAATCATGCAGCAACAAGACGGGCGGGCGGTTGAGGTACTTGCTCTAGTCATTTTGCAATTATCGCACTTGCTCAAGGGGGGCATTGAGGATACCGCAAAAAACTAGATAACCCGGTAGTTTTTAATACGTTCAGGCTTGCGCATATGCGCGGGTATGGGCACCTTGATGAGATGCTCAATGACTCATCAAGCTCAGAGCTATCGGGGTGGTATGAATACATGCAGAGGGAAGATGAGCGTATTGTACAACTTATTGCGCGCGCTATTCTCCTTGCATTTAACGGTGAGAGTAAGGGCAATCAACGCGGCCCGACGCAAAAGGAAGAGATCATTGACACAACTGATCCTGATTTTGCAAAACATTTCATGGGGTTTACTGGTGGAGGACCACAACCACCGCCACAACCACCACAACCAGAGACGCAAAGCGACTACCAGATCATAGACGGTTAGGAAAGGGGGTGATACGGACATGGCAGATGAAAAGATCAAGCTAGAGATAGAAAGCGAGTATACGGGGGGTGCAGGTGAGGCGGCGGCAAAGGATCTTGAAAAGGCTAGGTCTGGGATGCAAGGGGCCGGTGAAACGGCGGCACAAGCGGCGGGGCAATTCGACGCATTTGGTGAGTCATCAGGGAAAGCAGCAGGCGGGGCCGGTGTCCTTCGAGACGCGCTAGAAAAGTTACCTGAGTCAACGATGATGGTTGCAGGTAGCACAGAGAAAATGAATGAGGCGCTTGATAGTGCCTCGGAGTCAACCCCCAAATTCTCGGAAGCGCTTAATGCCGTTGAAGAACCTGCAAAAGCAGCGTCAAAACAAATAGATCAGGTAAGCAGTAGTGTTGCAGATTTCAGTGAAGAAATGCGGCCAACACTTCCCGTGATCGAGAGCATGCAAAAAGGTTTTACAACGTTAAGCGAACAAGCAACCATAAGTGCTCCGGCTGTAAGCGGTGTTACCGATGCATTTGCAAATATGGCGCGTACCCCTGTTGCATCCTTTAATGAGGCGGTTTCTGTTGCGTCAAAAATGAGCATGCCGTTCACTGTCTTACAAAATAGCATTGATGCGGCTGGTATTTCATGGGGTGATTTTGTAGGACAACTGAGTCCTGAATATCAGGGGCGTTTGCAAAAACTTGCCGATAATTCTCTCTATGCCGGGGAATCCGTCAACACACTTGCAAAAAGCTATAGTGGGGCCGACGCAAAAGCGGCTACGTTCTTTGGGAATGTTGCAAAAGAAGGTGATGCTCTTGCGGGGTTTGGGAAGGGTATGGAGGAAGTATCAAGCGCCGCCAAAGGCATGAGTGTTGGGGGAATATTTAGTGAGATTGGCGGGGCGTTTAGTCAGGTATCTGAAGGGCTTATGACGCTTGCCATGCCAATTTTTGCGATACAGGCAATTGGCATGGTTGTACAGGCTGTCTCGCAAGGGATCTATGATGCGGCAGCGTTAGCAGAGGGACCAGCCGCCCACACGGTCGGTACCTTTACCGGTTCCGTTGATCAGCTTACCATTAGTGCTGCAAAGGCAGGACAAGTATTTTCTGAGTCATTTGGTAAAGAGCTTATCCCTGATTTGCAAGCGCTTAACTATTCAGCACAACAAGGTGATTTCGGTCAATTAGGAAAGGATCTTGGAGATATCACTGGCATCATAGCCGGGCCTCTCGCAATGTTTGTAGGTGGTACTGCAATGACAGTGCCGGGAGGTGGTGCGATTGGTCAGGATATAATAAGCGCTGGATGGCGCATGACTGCAAACAGCGCTGCATCTATGATTGGCATGAAATCACCATACGTTGCAAACACACCCACAATAGATTATGCAGCCATAGATGCACAGATGCTTCAAACAGCACAGCAAAACTATGCCATGGCCTCAGATCCGCAATATATGGCAACGGCGCAATCAGCCGCCTATCTCCAATTCAAACAACAACAGGCCATCCAGCAAGTTGCTATGTATGATGTCTCTCATTGGTCTGGATCATCGGGTTTCAATGATCCCATGAACTCTGTTGCGCAAGCTGAAATGGTACGTGCATCAGGGCAACAATACGGTATGAGTCAACGGGACTTAAACAACGATCCGAACGCAAACTATTTCTATGGCCTCTTAGGTCAAATGCCCTATACGAATGAGTCTTCCTTTGGTGGATGTTTCCCGGCTGGTACAATGATCAGTATGTCAAACGGCTCATACAAGCCAATTGAGCGCGTTGAAGTAGGTGAGATGGTATTATCCCCACGTGGCCCGGCCCGTGTTAACGATGCCTTTACGTACAATTTTAAGGGTATTTACCGTGTCCTTTTCAACAACGCAACCATCCTGTATGTCACTGACGGGCACCCGGTTGCAACGCCGCAAGGGTGGAAGTCAATCAATCCGATCACTACGGCAAGAGAACACGCAGGGCTTTCATGTAGCACGCTTATGGTTGGTGATCGTGTGATCACGCAAGATGGTTCACAATTTGCGGTAGAGTCTATCACCATCTCGCATATTGCCAATGAGGTTTATAACCTCACGGTTGCGGGTGATCACGTTTACTATGCCAGTGGCTTCCTTGTGCATAACAGCAAGCTTTCGATGAGCGTTGCTGATGCCGTAGGAAACACGCAGATACCATCAAACAGCTTACAAAACTCGGACATGATGAGTAGCATCACGGCAAACTTCTCAGGGCTTGACCTTAATAAGACGTTTGATGTCAGCATTGCATGGAACGTTGCAGGCGATCTCTTCCATAGCTTTATCGGTAACCCCATATGGAACACAGCCGGGGACTTGTTCCATGCGTTCATAGGCAACCCCATATGGAACACAGCCGGGGACTTGTTTCATGCATTCGTCGGTAACCCGATATGGAATACAGCCGGGGAATTATTCCATGCCTTTATTGGCAACCCGATATGGCAAGCGGCAGGGGAATTATTCCATGCCTTTATTGGCAACCCGATATGGCAAGCGGCAGGGGAATTATTCCATAGCTTTATCGGTAATCCTATGTGGAGTGTGGCCGGTGATCTTGCACACGTCTTTTCTGGCAATCCCATATGGCAAGCTGATGGTCTCACGCACCTCTTTGCCGGGCTTGCACAATGGGAAGGGAAAGATCTTGTCCATACGTTCGTTGCCGTTGCAAATTGGGTCGCACAGAACCTTAATCCGACATTCAATGTTGCAGCGATGTTTACCGGTTTGCCAATGTTCGCAGGCGGTATACAGAACTTTGGTGGTGGTGCAGCTATCGTCGGTGAAAGAGGCCCGGAGCTTGTTACCCTTCCTGCTGGTTCTAGCGTGTATCCAAACGACTCATTGCCTTCTATCGGGGCCGATGCAGGGAGTAACCTTGCAGGGATGTTTGCAGGTAGTGGGGGATCAACGGGGCCGCTTGTTCTCAATATTCACTTCGATTCGATCCAGGTTGCAAATGCAATCTTGCCGCAACTTGCACCGATTATGCACGCTCAATTCGGGATAATGATGTAAATGAGTACAATTTCTTGCACTATCGGGGGAACGCCCGTCACCATAAAAAATAATAGCGTAAACCTCTCATCACAGCACTCTCAGCGTTCAATCCTCTCATTGACTGTAGAGGATTCGACTGGTACTCTTTTCTTTCTGCGAGGGCAACAAATTGTTTTCTCTGATAGCGTACTCGGCATTGAATACACCGGATGGGTACAAACGGCACTCCCTCAACGGCTAGCGGTTAACTTATCGCAAACGTATCAAGAGATCATCGTTACCACTATGGACAATCAATATCTGCCTGACAAGCGTACGAATGAGTTACCGTACGTGAACTTCAAGGCGGGTGATATTGTTGCTGACTTCATAGAGACCACGCTTGCAAGTGAGGGAGTGATAGGAGATTATGCGTTAGAACATGACAGCACCATCACTGACTTTGCAACTGGACTCCTCACCAACACAACAAGTATCCAGACACCTGACGGGATCACAGGTGATGGTCAGTTGCAACTGGCTCCTAGTGGTGCTGATTTCACGTATAGCGAGAGTACAACGGCAAACTTTGCCACAGGGACGCTCACCAATTGTGTGGCAGCAAATAATACTCTTCTACCAACATCAACCAAAGCGCTCAAGATGGTATCGACGCTCAATAGTGGGAACGTTGGCAACACTGTATCAAGCATGAAACTATGGACCGGATCGGTAGCAATGAGCGGATCAAATATCTATCTCAATTATGATATCTTCATCGATCCGAGCAGTCCACAAGCAACAGCATCAATCAATATAACATTTTCAGATGGCACAAGTACAAGTCTTGGTACGGATGATCTTGATGGGCAAGGGCTTGATCCTTCGACTACGATAGATCTCACCGGTCTTGCAACGACGACGTGGTATAACCGTGGCTTTGCCATTGGAGCTGACTTTGGCGGTAAAACGGCAGTATCGGCATCACTGGATATTGCAGGTACAACACCTGGGACTTATACCGTCTACATCCGTCGTGCCAACTTCTCGAATGCACTCTTTATTAATCAAATCGTACCACCTGCAAATGTGGTTTCATATATATTCGATACCACGCTGCTTGTAAGCCCTCCACAGCAGTTACAATTTTATGGATATGTGGACACCACACTGACCGTTGTTGACTCATACGAGCTTGCTCCTACCTATGTATTGGACACAGGGCAACTCTATAGGCAATTTACACAGGACTTCTATGATAACTCGCAGTCAAATCGGCTCGTAGGTCCAATTTCAGTTGGTAGTGTCAAAGCATTGAAAGGCTCTTTCATCTCGTGGAATGTAGTAGAACCAGACAAAACTGTACTCGCAATGTGGTACTCACTTGATGATCAAAACTTCATCCGATGCACGAACAACGCTTCACTGCCAAACTTACCAGCAGGCTTTGACCTTACCGGGAAAAATATTTATTTATCGTATCAATTTTTTCAATTGCCAGGGGCAAACGTAGAAGATACGCCAGTTCTGAGTAGCCTCACACTCACGCTTAATACGAGCTTTCCCCTCACTAAGACAGATCTCTCATATACAGTGCGCACACAAGCAAACTGGAATACAGGTACGCTTACAAATCTTGTATCTAATACAAATAATGAAATAGCGCTAAATGGGGTTATCCGATTCTGGGATAATGGCAATTTCAGCAGACAAGACGTTTTTGCATCATCAACATTTATTCGGGCTTCGACATATAACAGGGCTAATAGAGTGTTTGATCTCGATCCAACAGCAGAAGGTACACAGAAAAACACGTTTGCAGGGACATCACAAAACTTTACTGTTGAGGTTGACATGCAAGTACCAGCCACAACAGTAGAGGCCGGTCTCATCTACCGTCAGACAAATTTTGGAAGTGGAGCAAATAACTTTGCATACCTTGTGACACTTTGCGATACTCGTTTTGAGTTAGGACGGGGATCAAACTCTTCTAGCTCAGGGACGGGAACGTACACGATCATCGCAACAAAGTCTATTGCCTCAAAAGTGGGATCGTGGCATCGGGTCAAGGCTGTTGTGAACGGGAGTAGTCATAAAGCGTCACTTGATGATGTTCAGCATTTTAGCAACACTGATTCGACATTTAGTGCTGCAGGCTATACCGGCCTCCATCTTTATAATCCTACCGCCAATACGGTTGAAAACCTGTTCGATAACTTTGGCGTCGTTGCTGCATTAAGCGGTACCTGGGTCTCACCGGGAACCTCATTAACCTCAATTGGAAACTATGGAACAAGTGTCATTTCATGGCGAGACAAAAGCCAGTCATATAACGGTGGAACAAATACGACTGTGCTGGTAGAAGCCTCATACGACAATGGAAGTACCTACGCAACCTGCACAAACAACTCACCACTACCAACGCTCACGGCAGGTACGTCACTCTCTGGCAAGACGCTCAAGATCAGGATTACACTCTCATCCACCACAGCAGCGAGCCTTGCAGCACTCGATAACCTTGTTGTGCGCGTGCTGGGTGACTATGGCACTATAAGCGGCACACGATCTACATTTCCTCTTGGCATCGATACCTTCAACCGGGCCAATGCATCAGGCACATGGGGCACATCCTCAGATAGTCAAAGTTACACAAAGGGAGGGACGGGCACCGTCAATATCGCCTCAAATACGGGCACGATCACTACCACTACCGGCAATGTAACGATGCGTCTTGGCAGTGGAACGGGCACCGATCTTGAGGATACCGTTGATCTGAAACTATCGGCTGGTTCTGATATAGCGGGTACAATGCTCCGCTATGTGGATAGTACACACTACTATAAATTAGTGACCACAGGCACCACAATAAGCCTTGTGAAGAACGTGGGAAGTGGAGATAGCACACTTGCAAGCGCGTCCGTATCACTCTCTACAGGTACATTCTATACGGTACGCTACCGGGTGAAGGATAGCGGCACTGTTCATCTCTACGGCAAGATATGGCAAACGGGCACCACAGAGCCGGGCACGATTGTCTACGGTGAAGTGGATGAGAATAACCCGATGTGGACACTGACCGCAACGGATACAGGCACAACGAATGCATCAGGGGGATACGGCCTTGTTGGCAACTCTACAAGTGGCACCGTTACCTTTGATAATTTACGGATCACACAATTTCCTGATCCTTCCCTTAATCTCTCGACAGTGGGGCGTATTGGTTCAACGGGCGTTAACTGGACTGCAATCACGCCGGGTAGTTCAACCGTTGCCGTGGTCACTTCAACAGACGGTTTTACCACCAATAGCGCCACATCGGGGGGATCGATCACCGGGCCATTCCCTCAAAGCGATCCGGTGATTGACACATTCAATACCAATACATCAGCAAACTATACCAACACGAATAGAACCGGGGGGAGTGTTGCCACGGTGACGTATACCACGGCTAGCAGTAGGCTTGCGCTATCGGGTGGCACGAATGGGATCTACACCTATAACGCGATTGTCAAGGCTAATATTGACATCTCCGTGACGATGGATCAATCCGACGCCGGGGGGCTGGTATGGTGCTTCAATGATGCAAGCAACTTCTACTATCTCCAAATTGGAGATAGTGCAAGTAGCGTTGCCGCAAACACGCTCACGCTTGCCAAAGTCGTAGCCAACACACGTACACAGCTTGCCACATCCTCTATCAGTTTCCCTACTCTTACCCGTGTTATCGCGCTACGGGTGACGATGGGGGACGGCATTATCAACGTGTACTATGAGAGTGCTACCCCTCTCTTCACGGTCACTGACAATGATCTGGGGGCGGGTAAGATGGGGCTGTACAACACAACCGGATCATCTCGCTACTATCAAGCCCGTTTCGTGGCACTAGGCGATGATATGACGAGGAAATGGTTGTATCATAAAACAACCCTTGCTACTTCTAGTGCAGATATTAGTCCAATTGTAATCGATCAACTCTTCTCTATGCGCGGGCCGCTCATGGCAGACGGCGCAACCATACCAGCACTCCATAGCGAGAAGAACCCATTCAAGAGTTACTATAGCGTTGAGATGAGCAAGCTCACACAACTTAGCTCAAACTCATCATCAGATTTTTATTGGGATGTTGATCAAAACAGAAAGATGATCTTTACCAATCGGCAAACCCAAATAGCCCCACGATGTATCAACACTATCGACTTGCTCTATACACCGATGGTAAAACCAACGTTTAGCGCACAACTCTATCGCAACCGGCAAAGCATCACCAATTGTACAGGAACCAAAATTATAACTGGTGAACAAAAAATCACAGATGGCTCATCAACATCATGGCAGTTGCAGTACCCGGTGTACGAGATGACTGCCATAACAGTAGGAGGAGTCACAAAGACATTTGGGCAACAAGGTATCGACTCAGGAAAAGACTTTTACTGGCAAGCAGATAGCGTTTCAATCTCGCAAGATCCTAGTGCACCGCGTATAGCCAAAGGAACCATCATCAGCGTTGATTATACAGGCCAATTTGTGACCACCGTGACGCGTGACAACACATCGGAACAGACGGCGCGGGCGGCTATTGAAACGAACACATCAGGCATTGTAGAGGCGTGGGAGGATGGTCTAGGGATGCTTGTTGCTCAGGCTACTACCTATGCAGATGGGTTACTTGCCCGGTACGCAAGTAATGGGACGGTAGAAGTAGTGGTACAAAC
>Ga0302293_10000561_pt1 | contig 19600 bp, 9 predicted proteins | sample III_Fen_N2_2_FD_198758 | JGI IMG/M metagenome (GOLD analysis project Ga0302293, IMG submission 198758) | Peat permafrost microbial communities from Stordalen Mire near Abisko, Sweden - III_Fen_N2_2 | ecosystem: Environmental > Terrestrial > Soil > Wetlands > Permafrost | place: Sweden: Abisko...
CAGGTTCCTATTTCTAAATGCTTCACGAGTTGTTGTTTCTATAATTGTAAGCCTATCAATTTGATGAAAAGTGAATTTAGACTCATTCAAAGCACAAAAATAGCCGAAACAGGTTAATTTTGCGGTATGATTTCGTTCAATAATACAGAGATTGCTTTTAAGCATAAGACAAATGCCGATTTACGTCGCGCCAATTTCTTGTTTTCGGTAATGGCAAGTCCGGGTTTGGTGAAAGCCGGAAAAGGTACAACGAGCTTTTTCCTCAACATCGGTCTTCCGATCCAGGGCATGATCAAAGCCACTATTTTCAAGCAATTTTGTGGTGGTGAAACTATTGAGGAATGTACGCCTACTATCAATTCGATGTGGAAAAACCATGTTGGAACCATTTTGGATTATTCGGTTGAAGGAAAAGAATCTGCTGAAGATTTTGAAGCTACAACCAACGAAATTATTGCAACAATTAACAAGGCAAAAAACAACGAAGGCATTCCGTTTGCTGTTTTTAAAATAACCGGGATTGCCGAGTTTGCCATTCTTGAAAAAGCAAATACTTCCGAATCGGAGTTGAACGAAACAGAAAAAACCGCTTACGACTTAATTGTTGAACGCGTTAATCGCATTTGTAAAGCAGCTTACGATAGTCAAGTTCCGCTCTTTATTGACGCAGAGGAAACGTGGATTCAAGATACTATCGACCGTATTAGCCATCAAATGATGGAAGTTTACAATAAAGAAAAGGCGATCGTTTTTAATACTGTTCAAATGTACCGTCATGATCGATTGGCATTTTTACAGGAATCGGTTGCATGGGCTACTGCTCAACAATTGCATTACGGTGTGAAATTGGTGCGTGGCGCTTATATGGAAAAAGAACGCAATCGTGCAGCTGAAAAAGGATACCTTGACCCTATTCAACCGGATAAACAAGCGTGTGACAAGGATTACAATGAAGCCTTAACGTTTCTAGTCGACCACATTGATCACATCGCTTTATGCGCAGGTACGCACAACGAAGATTCCAGCGCCTTTTTAGCAGATTTATTGGAAAAGAAAGGTGTCGACAAAACCGATAAACGTATTTATTTCGCACAATTGCTCGGAATGAGCGATCATATTTCTTACAATTTGGCTCACGCCGGTTATAATGTAGCCAAATACGTTCCTTACGGTCCTGTGAAGGAAGTGATTCCTTACTTGTTCCGTCGCGCGGATGAGAATACGTCAGTGAAAGGTCAAACAGGTCGTGAATTGAGTCTTATTCGTCAGGAAAAGCAACGACGTAAGTTGTAAGTTATCTCGGAGACAAAATTCGTATTCAGCCAGCAACATCTGACGATTTTCAACGATTTTCAACGATTTTAATTTGTGTGATAAACCCACGTAATATTGCAAAATTACATGCGTTTGACTTACACGTAATTTCGCAATATTACGTGGATCTATTTGTCTGAAAATCAAAATATTTACACACCTTTTGAGTTTATGTCATTTCCCATAAATCTTTCTTTTGACACAAAAAAGCCGAGCTCTACTTAGAACCCGGCTTTTTTCACGAATCGATGATTTTCACCTATCTCAATACGCTGAAACTTCCTTCGTATTTGTATTTCTTATCGTTGTTCATGTCTTTGGTAGACAAAGTCCATGTGTACGTTCCTTGCGGCACTATCTTACCGTGATAAGTTCCATCCCATCCGGCAAGGTGATCGTGGCTTTCAAAGACAATTTCTCCCCAACGATTGTAAATCAATAATTCAAAATTACTGATATCAATACCATCAATGTATACAAACCAAGTTTGATTAAATTCATCTCCATCCGGTGTAAAGGCATTCGGAGCGTAAATAATCACCTCACTTACTACCTGAACTACGTGCATCACCGAATCAATACAGCCATCGGCATTGGTCACATACAGGTTTACTTCGTAGTTGCCCGGAACTCCATCAGGGAATTGAGCATTTACATTTTGGGTTGTTGCAGTTGACGGAATTCCATCTTCAATTTGCCAATCCCATGAAACCACATCTGTTGTACTTCCATCATCGAGGAATGTAAACGGATTGAACATCGATATCATGTTCGGCTGAATGTTGAAATTCGCGATTGGTCTGTTGAATACGGTAATCATATTCGGGAAAGTGGCCGTATAAATACATCCGATATCGGAGGTAACAATTATACTCACCGTATAAACTCCCGGATGCTCATAAACGTGATTGGAACCATTCATTCCAAGTAAGGTTTCCGTAAATCCGTCTCCATAGTCAATAATCATTGAAGCAACAGTTCCACCTGAACTCATGTTAGTGAAATTAACCGGTACAGGGAAACATCCCGAAGTAACGTCTGGCGCTACTAACGGAGTAATTGGGTTTGGTGTAGAAACCGTCATGCAAGCCGTATCAGGTATAGAACCGCAAGCTTCAGACAAAATAACACAGTAATTGGTTGTTGTGGTTGGTGTCACATTGAATGGAACACCGGTTCCTAAAACTGTAGCTCCATCCAACCATGTAAAAGTATAAGCAGAACTTCCACCCGCTCCGGTTGCCGTTAGAGCAGTTGTTGCTCCAGGACAAATCGTGATGTTCGGTGAAATAGTTGGGATTGAAAGCTGAACAGGCTCGGTAATGGTAAACGTTTCCTGATCGGCACAACCATTATTGCCAGTGACATCCAACACATACGTTCCGGGAGCTAGATTACTGATCGTAAACGTATTTCCGGCATATGTTTGAGCAGCCGCGCCATCCAAACTGTAAGAATTCCCATTGGTTGTGGTAGCCACAATTGAACCGTTAGCCGCACCAAAACAAGAGACGTTGGTTACTACAACATTAACGGTAGTCACAATTTCAGTTACCGTAATAATCGCTTCGGAAACACATCCGTTCGAATCGATTGAATAAGTATAAGCCCCCGGATTCATCGTAACAGGATCGTAAGGCATTGTCACTGTTCCACCACCAGGATTTGTCCACGCTCCATTTGGAGAAGCTGTAGGTCCTAACAACGGGAATAAATCCTGAGCCGCACCCTGCGAGCAAAGAGAAAGTACGTTATCATTCCCCGGATCTGCCGAAGCTGACATTGTAACATTCAATTGATCTGTTGTAGCGCACAGCGGATGTCCGTTGGGGTAAGTGGTCAATGTCACAACTCCCGGACTATTGAATGTACCAATTGGTCCTGCAATATTCGGATCATCAAACGAACCAATAGCCGTTGTCCAGTTAAACACATAACCATTGAAACAATCAGCCGTAAAACCATAAGGATTGGTTGTTGGTGGATTAAAGTTTTCACCGTTCAACAACATCTGATTTCCATACGGGTCGGTCAATGTATAGGAACAATCCCATGAATTAAACGTGTTATCATCAAAGAACGTCACAGATACCGTAGCCCCATTTGGAATGGAAATAGGGAATACCTGATTGAACACATTCGGATTGATGGTATAAACCGTCGGTACACCATTAATCGTAACTGTAACATTATTTCCTCCCCATCCGTCACCGAACAAGTCATCTAACGCCAAATCGTAGTTACAAGGTGAACTTCCTGCGAGTCCATTGATTGAACCGTTCAATTGAACCGGATCACCATCGCACACTACCACATCAGGTCCGGCATTCGGAAGCAAGTTGTTATTAACGGTAATCACAACCGATGTATCGTGTTCACAACCGAAATCATCAATCACGTGATAAACATACGTATACGTACCAGCAGCAGTCGGCGTAATAGAAATCACATCTGCGTTCGCAGAAAGCGAAGTTACAAACGGACCACCCACTTCCCAATAAGAAGAATCTGCTCCCCAACCGATTTGCGGTTCAAAAGTTGTTACCGGTGGAATCAACGATGGATCAAGATTCAAAGAGAAACTAAACAAGGTTCCGTCATCCGCCGCCCAGTTATCGATAACCGTCAAGGTCCAAACTCCATTCAACGGACAGCCAAGCAAGTTGGTCATCGGTTGCACGGGCTCATAAGTTCCGGCAGGCAATGTACCGCCAAAGCCGTTATTGTTCACCCATTCTACCCATGTTTCAGTAGCCGTAGGTGAAAAACAATAGGTAAAAGGTGTTCCCTGCGTGGAAGGATCACTACAATCTACATTATCCAATTGATTCGGAATTCCGATTTGTGTACCTCCACCACCTTGCTGATGCAAGATTTCAGATTGACCATTCGGACATTCAACGATGATGACCAAGTCACCCATAAAAGAATGCTCTAACTCAAGGCAAATGCTTTGTAAATCATTGATATCAGTTAAAGTAGCACCAGGATTAAAATTGGTTTGAAGGATGGTTACGTCTTGCGAAACACCCAAAAGCGTATCAGGCAAACAACCGTCTTGAATCGAATTTGAATTCGGGAAACCGTCCCAAAGCACCTCATACGATTCCGGATCAGCCGTATAGGTAATACTTTCACCTATACAAAGCGTGGTATCACCCGGGAATCCGGTAAAATCAGGAATTGTAGCAACAAAGACTTGCAAATCGACCAAGTTCGTATTGGAGCATCCGTTATCATCGGTAACAAAAAGTTGCACCAAATACTGCCCCGGAACACTAAACGAGTGTGTCACAGCAGCTCCGGTAGTTTCGCTACCGTCCATGAAATTCCAGTTATAATCTACCAAGTTAAAACCCGGTGCTGCAAAAGATCCGTTACTATTAAAGCTCACCGGATCACCAACACAAACACGGATACTATCCGGTGTAATTCCTGCAACAATTGCTGCAGCTGCTGTTGGTGTAGCACAAGGTGTTTCACAACTGGCACTAGCACTAAACATCCCGGTTCCTGTTGTATTGGATCTGAAACGGAATGTCAAACAACCTGAAGTATTCAAAGCAGTTGCAATAATAATAACTCCTTGCAATTCATTTCCTGAATAGGTTCCCAAGGTAGGCGCAGAAGTGGAATTACCGTCATATACATCCATGTAATCCAGGTTGGATACGTTTGGAAGCGGATTATCATCTACCGTACTCAATGCAAATAAATTGAATACCACAGAAACGATATCTCCAGGAGTTCCTGGACAAATGGTAATAATACTTGTTTCACTATTGGAATAACCCGAACCTCCTTGTCCTCCGGAATCAATAATGAAACCATTGCATGTACTAAAGGTTTGTCCACTAACTGCAGGTCCGAAAGTGATATTGGTCTGCTGACCAAAAGCCGTTATAGAAACGACAAAAAATGCGATTATAGATACAACTATTCTCATTATCTTTTGGAATTGAATTCACTGTTCGAGAACAGTTTTGAAAGTTCGGGAATCGAATAAAAAGCAATGACATGCTCTTCGTCAAGCGCAACAAACAATCGTTGTTCTTTGGATAATCGAATACCGTATTCATAGAAATTAAACGTCGCTGCACTTGCCGCGTCATATGTTAACATTTCTCCAAGTTCATTTTTGAAATTAGAAGCAGGTTGTATTAACCCTTTTTCAGTATCATTCAATGACGAAGCTGAAGTCATCCAATGACTTCTATCCAGTTCAAAAATGTAATAATTATAGCTGTTTTTATTGTACTGAAACGCTTCCTCGGCTTGTTTTCCACGGTTCTTAACCACACGTTTGTCGATGGTTTCCTGCGCGGAAACACTTGTAATTGTGAATAGCAAAAGTGCCAAACAACAGGCTGTTTTAATCATTTTATCCTAGTTCAGGGTTTAACATAACTAATACGTTTAAACTCCCGATAGGTTGTCTTGACAAAAAATTAATCTCTACAAAAAAAACATTCTTTCTTGGATTCCAAACAACTCCTTATCGCAAAACGTTTACAAGTCCAAACACTACTTTTCGTTCATCATTAGCAGTTGTTTTAAACTCTATCTTCCAGGTATAGCTGCCTTCCTTTACAATTTCGCCATGATAGGTACCATCCCAACCTATGCTCGCATCGTTGGTTTCAAAGATGGCTTCTCCCCATCTGTTAAAAATCAACATATTAAAGTCATACGGATCAAATCCTGAGGTAAACACCGGCTGAAACGTCTGATTAAATTCATCATCATCAGGAGTAAACGTGTTTGGAACGTAGTAAATTAACACTTCGTTCATAACAATCACATGAGAAACCGTATCGATGCAACCGTGATCGGTAATTGCCGTCAATTGAACAACGTAATTCGTGATCGGGATTGTTGGGAAAGTATGCTCCGGATCTTCTTCGTTTGATTGGGAACTTCCGTCACCAAAATTCCAATTATAGGTAGTCGCACCTATAGAAGAATTACTCATCACGGAAACTGGCTCCAACTCGGTTAGAATTCCCGGTGTTGGTGTAAAAGCCGCCACGGGATTTGGGTATACACAAATATAATCGGCTACTGTAGCTGTCCAAACGCATCCAAGAGCTGTGGTCACCGTAAGTGTTACATCATAACATCCCGGATTCGGGTATTGGTGATTCACCGTTCCGCAACTCAATGCATCGGTTCCATCGCCGAATTCCCAATAACAAGATGCGCCAACAGTACCTGTTGAGGTATTGGTCAAACTCACATCCAAGGGTTCACAACCATCTCTTACAGGTGCTTTAAACGATGGATTTGTTGGTGGTTCAATAACAACCTGCACTTGATCCGTTCCTGTACATCCCGCAGAAGAAGTTCCAATAACAGTATAGATCGCTGTATTGGCGGGTGAGAATGATTGGTTATTCATCACATTATTATCCCATTGATACGTTGCTGCCCCCGATCCGGATAAACTGGTGGTTGCTCCCGGACAAATCAATTGATCGGGACCTGCATTTACTACAGGATTCGGATTTACCAATAAATCGGCCGCATCTGTATCTAAACAACCATTGGCATCGGTTCCTGTAACGGTAAAAGTATATGATCCCACAGCTGGAACGAAAGATTGTCCATCAATGACACCACCATTCCAAGAGTAAGTTGCCGCACCACTACCGAAAAATGTTACAGAAGTGCCTGTACACACTTCCACATCTAAACCTGCATCAACTACCGGTGGCACAAATAGCGTTACCTGCATTTGATCGGTATTCTGACACCCGTTTGCATCAGTTCCAGTAACCGTATAAGTAGTAGTTGCATTTGGCGTGAAAGCTACTCCATTCGAAACGGAGTTGTCCCATGTATAAGAAACTCCACCAGCACCATTAAGTGTCACGGAAGTATTCGGACAAACTGAAAGATCCAAACCTGCATCAATAATTGGAAGCGCATAGATTGTAATCGGTTGGGATAAACTATCCTTACATCCGCTACTGTTTTCTACCAATAATTCTACTGTGTATCCTCCTGCAACGGTATAAGTATGTGTGGGGTCTTCTATTGCCGAGGTTGCACTTCCGTCACCAAAATCCCAGGTAAATAGTAAAGGCGGTGCATCCGGTGTTTGATTATCGAATGTAACGGCATTGTTGATACACTCATTCGTGAGCGCAAACTGCACATTCGGAAGTGCATCCACATTAATGGTTTGTTGAATGGTATCCGAACATCCTTCATTGGAAGAAACAATGAGTTGTACATTATAAGATCCGGAAGCACTATACATATGCGCCGGATGTTGAACAATAGAAATTTGCCCGTCACCGAAATCCCAATCCCAACCGCTGATTGTTCCATTCGCGACGGTAGTTGTATCTGTAAATTGCAAGGGTGCATTGGCACATGCACTACCAAAATCGAAACCTGCATGCACCGCCGTCGGAAAAACCTGTGCACCTAATGACACCGTACAGTTTCCTTGATTACTAAACGTGGTCATTGTACAATTATACGTTGACCCGATAACAGGATTGTTAATTGAAACACTTTGGGTATTCTGTCCACCCGGATTCCATGCATAACTTTGAAATCCCGGAGGTGCTGAAATGGTTACCGAATTTGAACCTTCACAATATGCCACATCCAAAATCAACGGCATACATTCCGCAGAAATATAGGCGTATCCGAAATGCCCGGCTTGCGAACAGTCTTTCGTACTGAATTCGACTTGAATGGTTTGCCCGATATAAGCTGTTAAATCCACACCTACAATAGTCCAGGGAAGCCATGTTACACCACCACATGTTTGGAAGTTCTGCCCCGGTTGACCTCCGTAAACGGTATAAATTCCGCAAGAACCACCAATTTGAGAACCGTTCTGACTTAGTATTCGCATCCGGAATTCGGGTTGCTCAGCAGGTGTATGTCCCGGATCTTCCAAAACAACTGCATACTTGTAGACAAACAGCGCGTTACTAGCATCTACTGTCATTTGGTAACGTAACTGCTCACCTTCTGCACCGGTATTACTATTTCCCAAGCGACACGAACTTGTGGCTCCGGGAGGGATCATATTCAAACCGCCACATGAATAGGGATCTATCCCTTGAGCTGTGATAATGGTGTGTCTTCCGGGAACAATCCCAGGAGTTTGACCGGGATTGGTGTAATTACCGGTAAAACCAGACCATCCATTAAAATTGTTTTGAGAAAAATTCGCGTTCGGACATCCTTGACCTAATAACAATTGATAGAATAGCAAGAATACCACTGCCGAAAGCAGTTGTTTGTAGTAATAAGTCATAACAGTAGGCTTTGTAGTGTAAAAGCGCTGTAAAGCTACAAAATACTAATTTAGTAGACTATTCTAAATCATTGAAATTTAGTGAAATAACTAACACTCAAAAACAAATCGGTTACTTCTCCATGAAAAGTAACCGATCCTATTTTAGTTATTTAAACTTTTTAACGAAGTACGTTGGTATGTCCAACCGCTATTTTGCGCGCATCGTTTTTAGATGTCTTGAATTCAATTTTCCAGGTATAAGTACCTTCTTGAACATATTTACCGTGGTAGGTTCCATCCCAGCCCATTTCCGCATTATTCGATTCGAAAATAATTTCTCCCCAACGATCAAAAATTAACATATTAAAATCGTACGGATCAAATCCTGAACTGAATACCGGTTTGAATGTTTGGTTAAACTCATCATCATCCGGGGTGAATGTGTTCGGAACATAGAAAATCAATTCCTCTTCAACCACAACGGTTGCATAAGCAGTATCGGTGCAACCAAATGGTGAATATGCAATCAACTCAATCGTATAACTTGCCGGAGTTCCCGGATAAGTATGCGAAGGATTTGTTGCAGCAGAGGTTGTACCGTCTCCGAAATTCCATGCGTATGAATTGGCATTTTGAGAACTGTTCAACATTTGTGTAGTCGGATCCAGCTCAGATAAAATAGCAGGTACCGGACTAAAACTTGCAATTGGATCAGGACTAATACAAATGTAGTTTTGCAATACGGTAGTTCCTGTACATCCGGCGGCGGAAGATGTGGTAAGTGTCACATCATAACAACCGACATTTACATAAGTAGTTGTAACCGGACCACAACCAACAGTAGTAGAACCATTACCGAAATCCCATGAGCAATTGACACCTGCTCCCAGATTTGTGAATGTCACATCCAACGGCGAACAACCTGATGTTACGTCCGCAGCAAATGATGGCACGGGAGCCGTTTCAACTGTAACAGTAACTTGATCGGTATTGATACAACCGAATGCCGTTGTTGCGGTAAGCGTATATGTTTGAGTTGCCGCAGGAGTAAATGGAACCCCATTCGACACACCATTATTCCATGTATAGGTAGCAGGATCACCAGAACCCGAAAGTGTAACTTGTGTTCCTGAACATACAGATTGGTCGACACCTGCATTTACAAGTGGCAATGCGTGAATTTCTAAGGTAAATGTACTTGAAGGCGGACAAGTTGCACCCGGCCCAACATACGTAACATCGTATTGACCGGCCGTCGAAGCAGCAATATTGATGACTCCAGTTGATGCGTTGATTGAAAGTCCTGCAGGAGCAGCGGAATACGTTCCACCAACTGGCCCAACAAGATTTGGTGTAGTGCTTGGATCAGTAATGCAATAATCTGTTTGCGGATACGTAAGCGTTGCATTTCCTGAACCGTCCATTGTTCCGGAAACTGTCAATCCACAACCATTTGCATCTTCCACATCAAAGGAATAGTTATCACCAACAGCTAAATTGCCCAAGACAATGGTTCCGCCGTCTGTACATGTGGTATTCACAAAAACAGCAGAAGCGGGCGTCATTGAACCGGCAACAACGGTAAATTGAGATCCGTCGATGGCAGGTAATCCTCCGTTAAACGTTGCCGTTACCTCACCCGTAGCACAATCCTCCGATTGAGTCATGGTCATTTCAGGTAAGTATTGAACGGCATAAGGAATCCCCATATCATAACAATCCGTAGAAGTATTGGTGTAACTGTAATAGCCATCAACAATACTGTAGAATGTTAGCGGAACAAAGTAAACAATGTTATCGGTAAAAACTCCCGGATATGCATTGATCCAATATTGATCATTGATTTCGGCCAAATCACCATATCCCCAAACACCTAAGAAACATGGATCATCAGAAACATTTACGTTTGGAGCCGGAACTAATCCTACCGTAGGCGGACATGAGTACACCAACCAACCGATTCCTGGGTCATATACAGGTCCAGGAGGATTGAATTGTTCATCAGGTGCCGTGTAATCATTATTGGCATTTACATCCAATGCATCACCGAAACACAAGACATAGTCAATGTTACTTTGCCCGGTAACCGTTTCTGAAAACGTTCCGATATTGGCTGCGCAACTACAATCAGATACAGCGGTATAGGCAATACTTTGTGAACATGCAGGATCTGCCGAAAAAGAAACGGTAATTGTTGAAGCCGCACCATCAGCCGGTACTCCGGTAATATTGTAACTATAGGTTTGTCCGTCAACAAATGGCGGATTAAATGTTTGCGTATAGGTATTGGTTCCGTTATCAATCACAACCGTAACTGTGCCTATTCCCGGATTATCAATATAGGTGAAATCACCAGAAATACCGAACGTATTATCCGGTGCACATGCACTGATATTCGCTGAAAAGAAATCCATCAAACAAGTGGTAGGATTTGGTGGAGGAACAATGGAACAATCTGTGGAACCTGTACTTGTAGGTAATGTTGCAGCATAGATATCTGTTGCAACACCTGAAAAGTTCGTGATCAGCATCATATAATATTGACCGCTCACTGCTCCGGGGATATTCACCTCTTCCATTGGGTCGGTTGAATAACTACAATCAACGATGTTACCGCACGGATAAGTTCCAAAAAGTGTACAAAGATCAAAACCTCCTCCACCTGTCAAATTCGAACATGCTGCTCCCAATGTATTGAATGGTCCCCAGCAAATAAAATCAATATCTTCAACTTGTGAGTTGGTCAATTGAATATCGATATTACCGGAAGTCGCAACTTGCAAATAGTACCAAGCAGGGTTGGGTTGAGATCCCAAACATCCATAATCAGGACCAACTTGCGCTGTTGTGCTTGTAGAAGCCGGAAATGCCGCGCCGTTTTCTGTACAAAACGGATCAGCAGTAGCACAGGAAGCTCCTTGAGCAAACGACATCCGTGCAAAACACGTAAGTAGTGTTACTAAAAAAAGTAATTGTGTAGTTTTCATTGTAGTAGTTTTTAGCATTATTTGGTCGCAGTGCGGGCAATCAAGGCCTCTTTGCGAGCAACAGCTCTAGCCCTATGACCTGCCATTTGTTCAAACCAGCCATCAGCCAACGCTTTTTCGCGCATTGTTTGATCACTGTTTACCAATTCAACTTTCGTATCAATTGCTTGAATCCATGCATCCAAATGTTCTAGTGTTTCACCTTCAAGAGAGTCAGCTACGGGAGTACCTAGGGTTCTAGCTCCAGTAGCTTCCGATTTTATGGGTTTTAGTGTTCTAGTAGATTTGTTTTCTGTTTGTTGTGCAATCGCGGTAGTAGAGAGGCCCGTAATTACAAGAACCAAAAAGTAGTTTTTCATGAGTAGTATCATAAGAGTTAGCTTCTAAACGAGTAGTGTTAAAATTGGTTGCCTAAACTATGAAAATTTTAACAAGAAATGACGTAATTCTCGATGAGAGGCGCAAAACACTCAATGAACGGAAAAAGAATGTTCTGTTTTCGAACAGATTAACCTAAAACGTGTTTGTTTTTAAGTTAACCAATTTTGTGGCTTAGATAGGATTCTTAAAGTAGCTGCTTCAGCAGAATCAGGTTCGGGTTCAAAACCATATTCCCAATTGGCAACGGCAGGTAAACTCATCAGAATTGATTCTGTTCTACCACCGCTAAGAAGACCGAATTTAGTACCTCGGTCATTGACCAAGTTAAATTCTACATATCTACCTCTACGCAAATTACGCCACTGAATTTCTTGTTCTGTAGGAAGCTTCTCTTTTCCTAGTGAAACCTGTTCGTTATAAATGGATGGAAAACTTCTGCCCAATTCAAAACAGAAAGCCAATAGTTGTTCTTTTGAAAGTTGCGGATGATTGTTTAGATGATCGAAGAAGATTCCTCCAATTCCGCGGGTTTCATTGCGATGTGGAATGTAAAAATACTCATCTGCCCACGGTTTGAATTTGCTGTAAAAATCGGAATCGAACCGGTCGCAAATGGTTTTAAGCCGTTGATGAAACAACTGTGCTTGTGCAGGAACGATGTAATGAGGTGTAAGATCAATTCCACCACCGAACCAATAAACACCCGTATTCAATTCAAAATAACGAACATTCATATGGATAATCGGAACATGCGGATTGTGCGGATGCAAAACAATGGAAACTCCGGTTGCGAAAAACGAATCACCTTCGAGCTGTAACTGCTTGCGCATAATTTCACTCACAGGGCCGTGCACTGCTGAAAAGGCAACACCTCCTTTTTCAAGAACGTTTCCATTTTTGATGGTTCGTGTAAAACCACCGCCTCCATCAGTTCTATCCCAAGCATCTTCTGTGAATGTTGCTCCACCGTCTACTTGCTCCAATTCGGAACAAATAAACAATTGCAACGCGCGCATTTGTTCAGCAATCGATTCTTTATTCATGCAAGCTACCTACTCTTTCCAATTCAAAATCAACGTGCTTCAGGATATAGGCCTGATTGTTTTCAAATCCATTCCCCTCGCCTACTTGTTGCAAATCAAAATTATTGATGACTCCGGTAGCGTTGGGTTTATCCATTAAAAGTGTTGTTGCGAAATGATACATTACATCAAAACCGTGTGCGCTGTATTTCGACATATCACATTTGAACTTACGACGAAACTGACGCAACATTTTTTTGGTTTCCGGAAGATTGTAATTCAAATCATTAGCAGAAGCCCAATGCAAGTTGAACTTGTTTTTCGTTACGCCACGAATATCTTCAAAATTGGCCCAGTCTTTTGTTCCGAATACCGAAATACTGCCAGAACCGGCTTTGGAACCTGATTTCTGGAGGGCACCCATGAACTTCATTGCAGCTCCTTTATCACGCGTTGGCACAACAAAAACCGTGTTCCCGTTTTTACGGATGTAAGCTGCTAAATCGTCGGTTTTGATTTCAATCAGTTTGATATTTCCTTTTGTTTTGGAAAGTTCGATGAAACGCTCACGATAAGCATCGTATAAATCTTTGTCTTTCGCTACGCCGGTATTCACCAATACAATTTGGTCCTTTGCATGATTTTCAATGGTGTAACGAGCTAAAATGCGTTGCAACGTAACATCGGTAGGCACGGCAGCATAGACGTACGGATTGTTTTGAAGAATGGCGCTATTACTAGCAGAAGGACAAACCATTCGGATGCCATTTGTTTTACACCATGTAGCAACAAGATCAGCTCCTTGAGGAATCAACGGTCCGAAAATCAAATCCATTTGTTTCATTTCAGGCTTTTTCAAGATGCTCATGATCACAGCGCTGTCGTTCTTAGCGTCGTAGACATAAACTTTTGCTTTGAATCCCATTTTCTCTAATGAATCGATCGCCAATTCAACTCCCATATAAAATTCGGTCGCCACATCTTTGAATCCTGCTTCACCTCCATCCAAGTAAAAAGGAAGCATCAACGCAATGTTATATTCATCCTTCTTTTTAAACAGTAATTCTTCATCCACTTGTTTCACCACTTCAACCGGTGTTACAGGGCGAATTTCAACTTGCTTTACCTGTTCTTTTTTTAATGGAATGTTTAACACCTGACCGGGTTTGATATTGGTGTTTTTCAGTTTGTTGAATTTTTGCAATTCTTCAACCGGAACCATAAATCGTTTGGAAATAGAATACAACGTTTCATGATCCAATACCGTGTGCACGATCACCGTATCCGAAAAATCAACGGTAGTTTCCACTTGTTTCACCGGCTGTGTTTCAACAGGAGGTTTCACTTGCTCGGTTACTGATTTAAGCGGGATTTTCACCACCTGACCCAACTTCAATCCTGCTTCACTTCCCGGATTCAGTTTGGTGATTTCTTCAACGGTAGCACCTTCTTTTTTAGCCAGATTGAATAAGGTTTCACCTTTAACAACTGTATGTTCTTTGATGATGGTTCCATCCGGATATTTTGCCTCGGCAACACCAGCAGGAATGAGCAATTTTTGTCCTTCAACAATTCCTTTTTCAACTCCGGGATTAGCCGCAATAATATCTTTCGCAGGAACTTTATATGTTTCCTGAATACGCCATAAGGTATTTCCATTTTGCACGAAATGCACAATGTACTTCTTCCCCTTCTGGTATTCATAGACCACATCATCTGTTTGAGCATTCGCCCAACTTCCGAAAATAATTGTTGCTATTACTAATAGGTACTTCATCGCATTATTTTTAGGTCTGTTTGCAATTCGTATGCCATCCTATTCCCACTCAATGGTAGCAGGCGGTTTGGAACTGATATCGTAAGTCACGCGATTGATTCCTTTCACGTGATTGATGATTTTATTGGAAATCAAGGCTAAGAATTCATAAGGGAGGTGGCACCAGTCGGCAGTCATTCCGTCAGTAGAAGTCACAGCGCGCAATGCTACCGCATTCTCATACGTTCGTTCATCGCCCATTACACCCACCGATTGAATCGGTAAGAATATAGCTCCGGCTTGCCATACATCATTGTACAAACCATGTTCTTTCAAACCGTTGATAAAAATGGCATCTACTTCTTGCAAAATGCGCACTTTTTCTGCTGTCACTTCGCCTAAAATACGAATGCCCAATCCCGGTCCTGGGAACGGATGACGGTTCAATATATTCTCTGGCAATTCCAACGAACGACCAACTCTTCTTACTTCATCCTTAAACAACAAACGCAACGGTTCTACCACTTGCAATTTCATGTAATCAGGCAAGCCGCCAACATTGTGGTGCGATTTAATTGTTTGTGAAGGTCCGCCGTTTACCGAAACCGATTCAATGACATCGGGGTAAATGGTTCCTTGTCCCAACCATTTGGCATCTGTCACCAATTTTGATTCGGCATCAAACACATCGATGAAAACTTTACCAATGGCTTTGCGTTTTAACTCAGGATCTGAAACACCTTTCAACGCTGCATAAAAAGCATTGGTAGCGTCTACTCCTTTTACATTCAAACCCAATCCTTTGTAAGACTCCAATACGGATGAGAACTCATCTTTTCGAAGCAAACCATTGTCTACGAAAATGCAACGTAAACGATCTCCAATAGCGCGGTGCAACAGCATTGCAGCTACCGAAGAGTCTACTCCACCGGAAAGACCTAGAATCACTTTATCTTCACCGAGTTGTTCCTTTAATTGATCAACGGTTGTTTCCACAAACGAATCAGGCGTCCAATTTTGAGTGCAACCACATATTTCCACAATGAAGTTGCGCAACAAAATTGCTCCTTCCAACGAGTGGTATACTTCCGGATGAAACTGAATTCCAAAGGTTGTTTCACCTTCAATTGTATAACCTGCCACTTCCACATCGGGTGTACTGGCAATGATTTTATAATTCTCAGGGATGTTTTTAATGGTGTCTCCGTGGCTCATCCAAACTTGCGAACCGTCGGTCATGTTTTTCATCAACACATTCGATTGATCTACAAAAGACAAGTTAGCACGACCGTATTCGCGAATAGTCGACGGCAATACTTCGCCACCGAATTGCTGCGCCATGTACTGTGCACCAAAACAAACCCCTAACAACGGAAATGTTCCTTTAATAGCTGATAAATCCGGTTTTGGCGACTCAGGGTCGCGGGTTGAAAACGGACTACCTGACAAAACAACTCCCTTGATATGAGAACCAAGTTCGGGGAGTTTATTCCATGGATGGATTTCACAATACACATTCATTTCACGAACGCGACGAGCAATTAACTGGGTGTATTGCGAACCAAAATCGAGAATTAAGATCATTTCTTGCATGACCGCAAAGATAATAGCTTATCAGAAAAGACACTGCATCAATTTAGAATAGTTTTCACGAGTTTACTGACAACCACCTTTAATAAAAGTGTCAATTTGGCAGATTCGATTGTTTTGGAATAATTTATGACGAGCCAAACACACAAAATAACCCACAAGCACGGGAATTTCATTATTTTTGGGCTTCGCATTTTTAAGTATACCATGTTAGGAGGACTATTAAAAAAATTACTCGGTGATAAAGCCGCAACCGATCGCAAACAGTATCAACCTGTTATTGACCAAGTTGCTGTATTCTATAATAATTTGCGCAACGTTAGCGACGACGAATTACGAAATCGTACCCTAGCTTTTCAGCAACAAGTAAAAGACGCAACAGCCGATTTGGAAACAAAAGTTGCCGACTTAAAAGAACAGGCTAATAATCCTGAGTTATCAATTCACGACAAAGAATATCTTTACGAAGAAATTGATCGTTTGGAAAAAGACGTCAATCAAGAAATTGAAAAAGTCTTGGAAACTATTCTTCCGGAAGCTTTTGCGGTAGTGAAAGAAACGTCTCGTCGTTGGGCCGAAAACGGACAGTTAACGGTAAAAGCTTCCGATCTTGATCGCGAATTGGCTACCAAAAAAGACGGTATCACGATCAACGGAGATACTGCAATTTGGCACAACAAGTGGACAGCTGCCGGCGCCGATGTAGAATGGGTAATGGTTCATTACGATGTGCAATTGATGGGGGGAGCTGTATTGCACCGCGGAAATATTGCCGAAATGCAAACGGGTGAAGGAAAAACGTTGGTGGCAACACTCCCTGTTTACCTCAATGCCCTTTCAGGTAAAGGTGTTCACTTGGTAACGGTGAATGACTACCTGGCAAAACGTGACTCCGAATGGATGGGACCTTTGTACCAATTTCACGGACTTCGTGTAGATTGTATTGATAAACATCAACCAAACTCACCTGCTCGTAGAAAAGCTTACGAAGCAGATATCACTTTCGGAACCAACAACGAATTCGGTTTTGATTACTTGCGTGATAACATGGCAAGTGCCGTTGAAGATTTGGTGCAACGCAAACACCATTTTGCCATTGTCGATGAGGTCGATTCTGTATTGATTGATGACGCTCGAACTCCATTGATCATTTCAGGTCCTACACCAAAAGGTGACCAACACGAATTTTATGAGTTGAAACCACGCGTTGAAGTGGTGGTTGAAGCACAACGTAAATATGTGAATCAAGCATTGGCCGATGCCAAACGTTTGTTGGCTGTGATCAACAATCCTTCTGACAGCAGTGTTGACATGAAAACAATGATAGAAGATGGTTCTATTGCATTGCTTCGTGCTCACCGCGGTTTGCCGAAAAACAAAGCATTGATCAAGTTCTTGTCTGAGCCTGGAATCAAAGCTTTGCTACAAAAAACGGAAAACCATTACATGGCCGAGCAAGGCAAACACATGAAGAAAATTGATGTGGAGCTTTTCTTTGTGATCGATGAAAAAAACAATACGGTTGAATTAACCGAAAAAGGAATTGACTTGATCTCCGGAAACGATGATCGTCGTTTCTTTGTAATGCCAGATATTAGTACTGAAATTACACACTTACAAAAACAAGGACTTGAACCTGAAGCATTCGCTGCTCACAAAGATGCCTTAATTCGTGATTACAGTGTAAAATCGGAACGTATTCACTCGGTGACACAGCTTTTGAAAGCCTATACTCTTTTTGAAAAAGAAGTGGAATATGTGATCATGGATAGCAAAATCAAAATCGTTGACGAATCTACCGGTCGTATCATGGAAGGTCGCCGTTATTCCGACGGATTGCACCAAGCCATTGAAGCCAAAGAAAATGTTCAGGTAGAAGCCGCTACACAAACGTATGCTACCATTACCCTTCAGAATTACTTCCGTATGTACCACAAATTGGCGGGTATGACAGGAACAGCTGAAACGGAAGCAAAAGAATTCTGGGATATCTATAAATTGGATGTGATCGTTATTCCAACTAACCGTCCTATTTCGCGTAAAGATTCACACGATTTGGTTTTCAAAACTGCTCGTGAAAAATACGCTGCTGTAATTGAAGAAACCGAAAAATTGGTAGAACAAGGTAGAGCCGTATTGGTTGGTACTACTACCGTTGAAATTTCGGAATTACTGAGCCGAATGTTGAAAATGAAAAACATTCCTCACCAAGTATTGAATGCGAAGTATCACCAACGTGAAGCAGAAATTGTTGCCGATGCCGGTAAACCGGGAGCAGTGACCATTGCCACCAACATGGCAGGTCGTGGAACGGATATCAAATTGGCACCTAGCGTTAAAGAAGCCGGAGGTTTAGCCATTGTTGGTACGGAACGTCACGATTCAAGACGTGTTGACAGACAGTTACGTGGTCGTTCTGGTCGTCAGGGAGATCCGGGATCATCGCAATTCTTCGTTTCATTGGAAGATGATTTGATGCGTAAATTCGGTTCGGAACGTATTGCCAAACTGATGGACCGTCTTGGTTTGAAAGAAGGTGAAGTGATTCAGCACAGTATGGTTTCTAAATCCATTGAGCGTGCGCAGAAAAAAGTAGAAGAAAACAACTTCGGAATCCGTAAGCGATTATTGGAATACGATGATGTCATGAATGCACAACGTAAAGCCATTTACAAAAAACGTCACAACGCTTTGTTTGGTGATCGTTTGGGGCTTGATGTATCGAATATGTTCTACGATGTAATCGAATCATTGGTTGCCAATCACAAAGAAGGAAGCTATGCCGAATTCGATTTGGATATGATTCGCGTATTGGGAATGCAATCACCTGTGACCGAAGAAGATTTCAAAAAATTACCGGTGAATGATTTGGTATTTGAAATCTATACTGGAGTTCAGGAACATTACAATCGTAAAAACGAATTGATCGGTGCACGCGCTTATCCACAGATTAAGCATGTGTATGAAAACTTGTCGAACCAATACAGTAATATTCTATTACCGTTGAGCGATGGTCGCAAGGATACTCAAATCATTGTAAGCTTGGAAGAAGCCTACAATACGGAAGGTAAATCAATCAGCAAAGCATTGGAACGCAATATCGTGCTTGGTATGATCGATAACGAATGGAAAGAGCATTTGCGTGAAATGGATGATTTGCGTACTTCGGTGCAACAAGCCGTTTACGAGCAAAAAGATCCTTTGCTTATATACAAACTAGAGTCGTTCGAATTGTTTAAAACAATGATGGCTCGTTTGAGTGCCGAAACCATTGAATACTTGGTGAAAG
>Ga0302293_10000562_pt1 | contig 19599 bp, 16 predicted proteins | sample III_Fen_N2_2_FD_198758 | JGI IMG/M metagenome (GOLD analysis project Ga0302293, IMG submission 198758) | Peat permafrost microbial communities from Stordalen Mire near Abisko, Sweden - III_Fen_N2_2 | ecosystem: Environmental > Terrestrial > Soil > Wetlands > Permafrost | place: Sweden: Abisko...
CTGATCATCATACTCTTCCTCTTTGCGTTTGCCGGCCCAATGCTTTCTCATTATGATTACGACCAGTTCAACCAGGGACAGGAAGATCAAAACCCGAACTGGACGCACCCCTTCGGAACTGATCGATTTGGACGTGATTTATTGGTGCGTACCATGTATGGCGCGCGAATATCGCTATCGATCGGTGTTGTCGCTGCTATGCTGACGTTTGTCATCGGGTCTCTCTATGGCTCGATCAGTGGTTTTGTCGGTGGCAGGACAGATAACATCATGATGCGTATCATAGATGTTCTTTATTCCCTGCCAGACCTGTTGGTGGTAATTCTGCTCTCGGCGACACTCAAGGGCCCTCTGGAGAATATCCTGCAAAACAGCAAGGTGTTCTCCGGCATTAGCGAGTTGGGGCCGGCGTTCTTCTCGATGCTGATCGTGTTTGCGCTCATGTACTGGGGCACAATGGCGCGCATCGTGCGCGGCGAGGTGCTGCGCATCAAAGAGCAGGAGTACGTGCTGGCAGCCCGCGCAATGGGCGCAAATGGCGGTCGAATTATTCGGCGACATATCCTGCCTAACTGCATCGGCCCAATTATCGTAACAACTACGTTGCAGATTCCAGCGGCAATCTTTACTGAGTCGTTTTTGAGTTTCATCGGTCTTGGCATTTCCGCGCCGCTCGCGTCCCTGGGCTCGATGGTGACGGATGCGCTGCAGGGCGTGTATTCTTTCCCGACGCGCGTGGTGTTTCCGTCTGTAATTATCGCGCTGATCATTCTCGCGTTTAATACCGTGGGCGATGCGCTCCGAGACGTCCTGGATCCCAGAATGAAGAAGTAGAGGTGCGGTTTTGGAAAACAAGCATTTAATCGATATAGAAGATTTACGAGTCTCGTTCTTTACACCGGGCGGAGAGGTTCAGGCCGTTCGCGGTGTGTCATGGTTTCTGAACGAGGGCGAAGCTCTGGGCATCGTTGGCGAATCCGGCAGCGGCAAGTCCGTTTCGGCCTATGCCATCATGCGCTTGTTGCAGTCTCCCGGTCGTGTTGTAGGCGGAGTCATTCGCTTCAACGGCATTGACATGTTGAGCCTGACAGAATCCGAAATGCGCAGCATCCGCGGCAACGATATCGCGATGATCTTTCAAGATCCGATGACCTCGCTTAATCCTGTTTATACGGTAGGCGACCAAATCTGCGAACCGCTCATGTTACACCTGAAGATGAAGAAGGCGGATGCACTCAAGCGCGCGGAAGAATTGCTGGTCATGGTAGGGATTCCCGACCCGAAACGTCGTTTAAAGCAGTATCCATTCGAGTTTTCGGGTGGCATGCGCCAGCGCGCAATGATCTCCATGGCCCTCGCTTGTGAACCAAAGCTATTGATCGCAGACGAACCTACGACTGCGCTCGACGTAACGATTCAGGCGCAAATCCTCGAGATCATGAAAGATCTTAAGAGTCGTTGCTGCATGAGCATCGTGCTCATTACGCACGATCTTGGCATCGTTTCGGACATCTGCGACAAGATTATCATCATGTACGGCGGCGAGGTCATGGAATTTGGCCCGATCGAGAGCCTGTTTACCAATCCTAGGCATCCATATACCATCGGCCTAATTCGCTCGCTCCCCAAAATAGATCAAATGGAAGGCGAACCGCTCACGCCGATCGAGGGTTCTCCTGTTGACCTGATGCACCCGCCCGCGGGTTGCCCGTTTGCGCCGCGCTGCGAACATTGCATGAAGGTTTGCCTGACGGAGAAACCACCGTATTTTGAGTTGGAGCCGGGTCATTATTCGGCTTGCTGGCTCCAATACGACCGGAAGGAACGCTGAGCCATGGATAAATTACTAGAGATCAAAAACCTAAAGAAGTATTTCGTGATCAAGGGCGAGAAGTCCGGCCATAATATGCTGCGCGCAGTTGATGATATTTCGCTTGATATTTTCAAGGGCGAAACACTTGGCCTTGTGGGCGAATCCGGAAGCGGTAAGACAACCGCCGGACGCACACTGCTTCGGCTATATGAGCCGACGGGGGGCCAGATCATCTACAATGGTAAGGATATTACAAAGGTAAACATGCAGCCTTACCGTCGCAAGATGCAGTATATTTTCCAAGACCCATATGCCTCGCTGAACCCGCGTATGACAGTAGGCGATATCATTGGTGAACCGATCGATATCCACCATCTGGCACACGATAAGAACGAGCGTAAAGAACACATCGCGCGCCTTCTGGATCAGGTTGGGCTCAATAGCGAACAGGCGACGCGCTACCCGCACGAATTTTCCGGTGGACAACGGCAGCGCATCGGTATCGCGCGCGCGTTGGCTGTGGAACCGGAGTTTATCGTTTGCGATGAGCCGGTTTCCGCGCTGGATGTTTCGATTCAGGCACAGATTATCAATATGCTCGAGAAACTACAGCGGGACATGGGGCTGACCTATTTGTTCATCGCTCATGATTTGGCGGTAGTCAAGCATATTTCCCAGCGTATCGCAGTCATGTATCTCGGTAAAATCGTAGAAATCACCGATACCCGAGAGTTGCATGCGCATCCTCTTCACCCCTATACACGTGCGCTCCTTTCGGCGATTCCGGCATTTGATCCGAAGATCAACCGGGCTCGCAAGCGTATCATTCTGGAGGGAGAAATCCCCAACCCGCTGACCCCACCCAAAGGGTGTGTGTTCTCTACGCGCTGTCCGTACGCAAAGGAGATTTGCCGCGAGCAGGGCCCCGCACTCAAAGAGCTGAGCGCTGGACATTATGTTGCCTGCCACTTTGCGGGCGAAATTTAAAAGTGTCCCCAACAGGCCAGTGCCTGTAAATAAATAAGGAGGAAGTTGGAATGAAAAAAACTCTAGCCTTGGTACTTACCCTCGTCATGATCGTTGCTCTTGCATTCAGCATGGTTGCTTGCAAAACGACGGGTACTACCGAAGTTGCCGCTACCACTGCGCCGGAGGCAGCTACTGATGCGCCTGCCGCTACCGTAGCGCCGATTACTGTCCCTGAAACCAGTGCGACGGTTTGCGTTGGCCCAGAACCCGCAACGCTCGACCCGAACATGAATGAATCGGTTGACGGCATGATCTACATCACACATCTGTATGAAGGTCTCTATCGCCCCAACACCGACGGTTCGTTCTCGCTCGGTCAGGCCAAAGACGTCACGATTACGGATAATGCTGATGGCACCGCGCACGTGGTTGCCACGCTCCGTGATGACATCTTCTGGAGTGACGGCAAGCCCGTTACAGCCAACGATTTCGTCTACTCCTGGAGACGTCTGTGCGACCCGGCCACCGGTTCTTCGTACGGCTACATCGGTCAGGACTTCTTCGCCAATGGCGCTGACGTCCGTGATGGCGTTATCACCCCGGATAAGCTCAGCGTCACCGCTGTCGATGACAAGACGCTGGAGTTTGATATCACCGCGAACGTTCCTTACACCAAGGATCTTCTAGCGTTCCCGAGCTTGATGCCGCTGCGTCAGGATATCGTGGAAGCGAATCCCGAGGGTTGGTCCGTTGAAGCAGCTTCTCAGGTTTCCAACGGCCGTTATGTTCTCACTGAGTTTGCTCATGAAAGCCAGCTCGTTCTGACGATGAGCACCACTTACTGGGATGCAGCATCCACCAAGATGGGCACGCTGACCTGCATGCTTTCGGATGATGACAACGCCGTTCTGGCAGCATTCAAGGCCGGCGACCTGGATCTTGCTGATTCGTTCCCGACCGACGAGCTCGCCGCTCTGCGTTCGACACCTGAATACAAGCAGTACGGTCAAATCGGTCTGTACTACCTTGAGATCCAGCAGATCGACGGCGGCGCGGCAGTCCTCAAGGACGTCAATGTCCGTGAGGCGCTCTCGCTGGCAATCGACCGCGAATACATCAACCAAACCGTTTGGGCCGACTCCCGCATTCCGGCCTACTCGCTGATCCCGTACGGCATCGCGGATGCCACTGCTGGCAGCGATTTCCGTAAAACCGCTGGCGACGCCGTCGGTGGAAACTTGACGACAGATTACACAGCTAACGTCGCTAAGGCAAAGGAACTGCTTGCTGCCGCAGGTTATGCGGATGGCAAGGGCTTCCCGAAACTCGAGATCAGCATCAATGAGAACACCGGCCACCAGGCGGTTGCCGAGGCGATCATGCAGATGTGGAGCGAGAACCTGGGCATTAACGTTGAACTCGCCACCATGGATTGGGCAACCTTCCAGGGCTACCGCAAGACGTCCGATTGCGAAATCGCTCGTCAGGGCTGGATCGGCGATTACACGGATCCCGCAACGTTCTTTGACCTCTTCACGTCCACCGCTGGCACGAACGATGGTCACTACAACAATCCGAAGTACGATGAGCTTGTTATCGGTGCCAGAACCGAACAGGACAGCGTAAAGCGCATGGATATGTACCATCAAGCAGAAGCGATCCTGATGAACGACATGCCGATCATCCCGATCGTGTACTACGCTGATGACGTACTTGCGCAGACGACCTTCACGGGCTTTGGCGTAACCGGTACGGGTCTCAAGATGTTCTGGGACGCGACCAACGCGAAGTAAAATAAACGCGTAAAACATAACGCAACGAACAGCAGCCCTGCGGATCTTTCCGTAGGGCTGCTTGCTTGTTGAGCGAACATGAAAAAGCTGGAAATTGATAGCATGGTTATGATACTATCTTCTCAGTTATTCTGTCCAAAGGACGCAAAAGAGGAGAAAAACGCAAATGAAGTTCTCGGGAACGTTGCTGGTCGTGCGCGATATCAGTCGCGCAAGAAGGCTTTACGAAGGCCTGCTGGGGTGCAAGGTTGCTATGGATCAGGGGGTGTATATTGCTTACACCAACGGTGTATCACTGCAAGATGAGCAAACTTGGCTCTCGTTTATCGATCGGGAAGCGGACGATATCGTCTATGGCGCTAACAACGCCGAGCTCTATTTTGAGGAGCACGAAATTGAATCTTTTTACATTCGACTTCGTGTGTTTGATGTGGAGATGGTGCATGACCTCAAGGAGCATAGTTGGGGGCAGCGCGTCGTTCGGTTTTATGATTTGGATGGCCATATCATAGAAGTAGGGGAACACATGGGCGATGTGGCGCGCCGTTTTCTGAGCGAGGGAATGACGCGCGAAGAAACAGCCAAGCGCATGGATGCTCCGATCGAGATGCTGGACGTGTTTCTAAAAGACGAATCAGAATAAAGCGTATCTTCTGAAGCCTGATATTCTTCCAAAGACGAAAACGAATAAAAGATTTTCTGTAGATTCCTGCATGATTCCAGAAAAATTTTATGGGAAGCAAGTACGTAAAAAGGGCGCCGGTCAGGCGCCCTTTGCGATGCTATTTGGGTTACGGGGCTACGGTGGTGGATGCGCTCGGGCTTGTGCTCGGCGAGGTGCTCGGTGAGGTACTCGGCGCCGCAGTAGCTTTGGACTTGTTGTTTGCCTTGCCAACTTCGGCAGTCATTGCTTCGGCGCTGTAGAGCAATTTCATCGTTTCCTGACCTGCTCGACCATCGATCGGTTGAAGACCATGGTATTCCTGGAATTTCTGTACCGCTTGCACGGTGGTGTTGCCATACAGTCCCGTTGCGCTGCCGGGCGTGAGATATCCAAGCGTGATGAGACGGTTTTGCAGAGCGGTAACGTCTTCTACCAACTTTGTGATGACCTTGGTACGGTCGTCGCCATCGCCATGCGCCAGATAATATGCTTTTGCATCGTCGCTCATCAAGAGCGTGTATGTGCCGGTGCCAATGATTCCGTCCCAACTCTTCGGGTCGTCAAAGTTTTTCAGCTGGAAGAGCCGGATGGCGGTCTTGGTGGTCGGGCCGAATTTCGTGGTATAACCTTCCGCGGGCTTCTCCATGTAGCCAAGATCGACCAGACGTTCCTGAATCGCCGGCATCAAGTCACTGACCGTACCCGCCTTAGCGATGTTTTCCGTCAGGGTTGGGATCGCCGGCGTGGGAGAGACCGCTTCGGTCGGGGCAGGGGTATTCGTTGGCGCGAGGGAAGGCGTAGGCGTTTGGTCCGTAATGGCGAGCTGCCCGTCATCCGGGCGTTCGGTATGTCCGCTGTTGGCACTAAGCACTGCTATAAGAACCACGACGGCGAGTAGCACGGCGAAAGCGCCGCCGATGATAATCAGCGTCCTGGAAGGCAGCTGCGCGAGATAGAGGCCAAGCGCGTGCATAAACTTGCCGAACTTGGTGCGCTTCTTCTTGCCGCCGGAGCGCGGACGTTCATATTCTTCGTCATCCTCGTCCATATTGGAAGGGTAGCGATCTTCGTTTTGCGGATAGCGCGAGCGCGTGCTGGCGGAACGAGGCGTATAGCCATCGTCGCTTCCCGGCATGCGCGTGCGCGAGGTCTGCCCACGCGGGGTGAATTCCTCAACATCTTCCGGCATACGAGTGCGAGAAGTTGCGGTGCGTCCGGTATAGCCGTAGCCGTCGGTTTCGCGCGGCATGCTCGTGCGTCCTGTTGTGCCACGCGCGGCGTAAGGATAACCATCCTCGTCTGCGGATGTCGCGCTGCGTTGGGAATAATCTGTCATTTGCAGACGCGTTGCATACACGCTGTCGGGATTTTCCGGATAGCGCCCGGAATTCTGCCGCTGCGCATACGCATCCACAGGCGGTTGTTGCGCATAACCATCTACGGGAGGTTGCTGCACATAGGAACCAACAGGAGGTTGCTGAGCGTAAGAGCCTACGGGTGGCTGTTGCGCATAATACTCTTGCTGATTGCCATAGGTGTTCCCTTGTGGGTAATTGTAGTTATAATTTGGGTCGATCGGGTGCGGTGTGTAAGGATTTTCCGCGTCAACGTAACCACCCTGCGGTGGCTGCACGGCATAACCCCGCTCATCATAGCCGACTTGTCCGGCATAAGCGGGATTGTAGGGTGCATTGGGATCGTACTGCTGCGAAGGGTCGACTCCGTAAGCGGCGGGATCATCGCGATAACCGCGCGGCGCACCAGAACCCTGTCCGGCTGCCCGGGGGTCTTCTTCATATGGCGGATATCCGTAGCCGCCGTCGTGTTGATCCATATGGTTCACGCTCCTCGTTTGAGAATCGGCTCTCTATTGTTTGCCGGAGTGGTGCATTGTGCACGGGAATCTTTATTCCTTCTGGTAGGATGATCGGTCTTTCATGCGCCATAGTACTATGAAGCTGGCGAATCCGGTCACAAGATATAAATCCCCATTTCAATGCAACTATAGTTTACCATAGGAAGTGGGGGGGAATGATCAGGATTATTGTGAAGAATCTATGGATAAATTGTTAATCCTTATACAGCTAAAACACGCGAAGTGGGGGAGAAAGAATAAAAATAGAGCCGAAAAGCCTTTTTCAGGCATTCGGCTCCCTTTACGCGCACGCAATATAACTGTAAATTATGAACGAGCGGCTTGCATTCCGCCGGGGTTGTTCTATCAATTAAATTTGCATGCATTCAATCCGTTTGCGCGGGACAACTCATTCCATGATCTTTAAATTAAACTTGCATGCATTCAATCCGGTTGAACGGGACAACTCATTCCATGATCTTTTTTGTAGAGCTGCAGCCGATTCGGGTTGCGCCTGCTTCGATCATGGCGAGCGCCTGCTCGCGCGTGCGAACGCTGCCGCTGGCTTTTACGCCCATCTCGCTGCCGACGGTCTTACGCATCAAGGCGATGTCTTCCGGCGTAGCACCGCCGGTGGAGAATCCGGTTGAGGTTTTCACAAACGCGGCACCCGCGGCTTTTGCGGCGAGGCAAGCATTTACCTTCTCATCATCTGTCAACAGGCAGGTTTCGAGGATGACTTTGACGATGGCGGGTTTTGCCGCATGGACGACCGCAGCGATATCCGCCTGTACAGCGGCCCAGTCGCCTGCTTTTGCCGCGCCGATGTTCATGACCATGTCGACCTCTTGCGCGCCATCACGGACGGCTAAGGCGGCCTCAATGGCCTTTGCACCGCTCATCATCGCGCCGAGCGGGAAACCGACGACCACGCAGACTTTCACGCCGCTACCCTTTAACTCCTGCGCAACAAGCGTGGTGTAGCAGGTATTGACGCAGACGCTTGCGGTCTTGTAAGCCTTTGCTTCCGCGGTGACGGCGAGGATATCCGCGTGAGTTGCGTCCGCTTTGAGCAAGGTATGATCCAGATACGTATTCAATGGGTTCATGCAAAATACCTTTTGAGCAGCCCCTCAAAACCTTTGCCATGGCGGGCTTCATCGCGTGCCATTTCATGCACGGTGTCATGGATTGCGTCGAGGTTGAGTTCCTTGGCGCGCTTGGCGATCTTCGTCTTGCCATCGCATGCGCCAAACTCGGCAGCGGCGCGCAGTTCGAGATTTTTCTTGGTGGAGGTGGTGATTACTTCGCCGAGAAGCTCAGCAAAACGGGAAGCGTGATCCGCCTCTTCATACGCATAGCGCTTGAACGCCTCGGAAACCTCGGGATATCCTTCGCGCTCGGCGACGCGCGCCATAGCCAGATACATACCGACTTCGGTGCACTCGCCCGCAAAGTTCATGCGGAGGCCTTCGAGCACTTCTGCGTCCACACCGGCTGCGATGCCGACAACGTGCTCTGCGGCGTACTGCTTGACTTCCTGAGAAATCTCGATAAAGGAATCTCCCGGCGCTTTGCAAACCGGGCAGAAGTCCGGCGCGGTGTCACCAGTGTGAACATACCCGCAAACAGGGCAACGGAATTGTTTTGTCATAAAAAATACGCTCCTTTCGGGGGTTTGACCCGTGTAAATTGTAATGATAACATAGCACACTTGCACCAGCGATCATATCATCAGTATAGCTTCGGGAATGTTAACAATCAATCACAAAAGCGAAAAACCTCTACCAAAACGGGGGTTCCTTTGCTATACTGCTAGACGATGAACACGCAACATGGGAGACTGGAATGAAACGATTCCTCGGTATCTTACTGATTCTTACAATTTTGCTCACGCCTGCGGTGGCACTTGCGGACTATGATTACGACTCGATTCCGACGCCGAACATGATCGTTGTGGACGGAGACGACCCGAGCGTTGTGTTTTACGAGCGCAATGCAGACCAAAAGGTATTTCCTGCGAGCACGACCAAGATTATGACAACGCTCGTCACGCTGGAAAACGGTAATCTTGACGATTCGTTTACGGTCGGCGACGAGGTGCTTGGGACTACGATTAAGTTTACGCAGTATTCCTCGCTCATGGGTATTCAGCCCGGCGAGACGTTAACGCTGCGCGACCTTGTATATGGGCTGATGCTCGTCTCAGGCAACGATGCCGGTGAAGCGATCGCCAAGCATGTTGCAGGCAGTGTCGATGCTTTTGTTGCGCTGATGAATCAAAAAGCGCAGGAGATAGGCATGACCAATACGCACTACAGCAATCCCCACGGCGTACAGAACGATGACCATTATACGACCGCGCGCGACATGGCAAAACTCATGGCCTACGCGCTGAAAAACGAAGATTTCGTCAAGATCGCCAGCACAAAGACCTATACGGTACCGGCGAATAACGTCCGAACGACGGAACTCGTGCTGACCAATACCGACCGCTTGCTCAACGCGGTTGCCGGAGATCCGGTACAGACCGTTTATCCCTACGCAATCGGCGGCAAGACCGGGGACACAGATAGCGCGGGCAAGTGCCTCGTCGCCGCCGCGGAAAAAGACGGCGCGCGCGTCATCATCACCATGTTTGGCGATAAGGCGGATCTATACGGCGGCGATACGGTGACCACCAACCTCGCGCGGTTCGTCAACGCCGCAGCCATATTTGAGTATGTATTCGCAAACGATTATCAAACAGTCACGGCTGCGGAGCTGGGCTTAAAAACGACGTTTTCCACGGGAGTAGTCAACGCAAACGCGGCGGATTTGCAGGATGGCCAGCTGAACATGACCGCGAATATCGATGGGCTGACGATTCGCGCCTCCACTGATAAAATCAGCAATTACAAAGCAAACGCCGCGTCCATTACCGCAAATGTCGTATTGACCACAGATGCGCAAGCGCCGATTACCGCGGGACAAAGCATGGGCACCGTCGAATACAAGATTGGTGACAAAGTGATCTGCTCGGCTCCGCTGAGTGCGGACTTCGCGGTGGGTCAGGGATCGGAGACAGCGACGGCGCAACCGGAGAATACCGATGCGGTGACCGCCTCGCCGGATAGCACACCGCTCATCGACAAAGGGCGCAAGGACTGGAGCACGGGAGACACGCTCACGCTGACGTTTGTCCTGCTGGCGGTGTTGCTCGTTGCGTTGGTCGTGATCTTCATCCTATCCGAACGCAAACGTCGCTATGAAAGAAAACGCCGCGCAAGAGCGAAGCAGCGCAAGCAGCAATACTACGAGTAAACCACAATGCCGCCGCATGACTGCGACGGCATTTTTTTATCGGGTCGATCGTTGATTTAATAATCTCTAATTCCTAACGCTGCTTCCAAAAATCGCGCAACGCAACTCTCGTTGTTGCTGGCGTTGAGTACGATGTCGGCTACGGCTTTCACCTCGTCAATCGCGTTGGCGGGCGCGCCGCCGATATCGGCAAGAGCGACCATCTCCAGATCGTTGTTATAATCTCCGATGGTGAGGATTTTTTTCACATCGCCGCAGCGCGCGCGGACATCCTCCAGCGAGGTTCCCTTATTGACCCCCGCAGTGACAAACTCCAGGTACCAGTCTGCCGTACGAAACACCGAAAACCGATCGATATACGACTCTTGCATCACCGCGGCATGAATCGCGTCAAGATTCGGCGAAGTGTGTGCAATCAATAGTTTCAGCATGGTCTCCTGAATTTGATCGATTGGTCGGTTCAATACGGGTAGATGCTCGAACACGGTTTGTGGATCGTCTCGCTGGGTTGGATTCGTCTCAAAAATCGAGGTTTCGGTGAATACCTGAACGCAGGCGTTACTACGCACCGAGACAACGCGCGCAGCGAGTCGTTTCACGAGCGCATGGTCGACAGCGTGAATCGCTAGAAAACGCTTTTCAGTGAGATCGTACAGCCCCGCGCCATTGAGCAGAATGCAAGGTGCATTCACCGGAAGATCGCGCTCGATTGCGCCGATAATGGACGGCGCGCGCCCTGTCGCGACGCCGAAGCGCCCGCCCTGAGAAACGAAGGATTCGATTGCCGCGCGGTTTTCCGCCGAGACACACTTCTCGTCGTCAAAGAGTGTTCCATCCAGATCACAATAGAGATAATAGCCGTCAAAGGCGCCCATGTAGCCTCCCAAACAATGCAACGCTGCCCCCTAAGCGGCGGCGCAATTGGGTCTATTCTAAACGACGGGGGGAGTAAACGCAATCGTTTCGCGCGAATACGACAGGAATTTGATAGGATTCTGACGCAATGGTTGCGCTTTTTGACACAACGCCAGTCGCGCGCGCGCTTGAAAGTACGCGAGTGGACGAGTATACTATTATCCGTGGCGAAATGATCGGTCCGTGAACCGACTGGATTACAACGCGCATCCATTGGGAAATACAGTAGGGGGAAGAGTGCATGAGCGAAAGCAAGCAGCCCAGAGTCGTCGGCGTTGGCGCGGCCAATGTGGATGTACACGGGCAAAGCCGCAAGGCAATCGTGATGCGTGACTCCAACCCCGGCTATATGGCGACTTCCGTCGGCGGGGTCACACGTAACATCCTTGAAAATCTTGCGCGGCAAGGGGTCAGCGTAGCGCTGCTTTCCGCCGTGGGAGACGATCTTTATGGCGAAAAGATCGTGCGCGACAGCACGGCAGCGGGGATCGATATGTCGCATCTGCTGCTGAAGCGCGGCGCGGTGTCTTCCAGCTATATCGCAATTCTCGACGAGCTAGGAGATATGCTCCTTGGCATGTCGGATATGAGCATCATCGAAGATTTATCGAGCACGTATCTGAGCGAAAACGCGGCGATCTTGAGCGGCGCGGATGCGATTGTTTGCGACGCATGCCTGCCGGTTTCCCTACTTGACCACCTTGTTTCTGAGGCAGCGAGCGGTACTCCTGTGCTGATCGACCCGGTCTCAACCGCGTATGCGCGCAAGATGGAGCCAATCGCGGGAAAGTTTTATGCAATGAAACCAAACGTGATGGAGCTGAGCATTCTTTCCGGCTTGCCGACCGAGACGCAAGCGCAGATTGAGCACGCTTGTGAAGCGCTGCTCAGGCGCGGCGTCAAGCGCATTGCCGTCAGCCGCGGCGAAAAAGGCTGTTATTATGCGGATGCCGACGGAAACAGAATCTTTCGTGCTTTGCGACCCGTTTCACAGATGGTGAACGCGACAGGCGCGGGCGATGCCTTTATGGCAGGATTCACCCATGCGCTGGTAGATGGTTTGGCGGTGGAAGAAATGCTGGACTATGCGTTGGCCTCCGGCATTACCGCGATACAAAGTATGACGACGATTAACCCGGATATGAGCGACGCGCTCGTTCGGGAAAACCGGAATCGATATCGACTGTAAAGGGCAAATGTGCCCAAAAGGAGCGAAACAAAAATGCAGATGAAACAATATTTGGATGTGTTACCGGAGATTCAGGACGCGCTAGACCACAACAAACCTGTGGTGGCGCTGGAGAGCACGATTTTAAGCCACGGTATGCCGTATCCCGAAAACGTTGATTTCGCTGCGGAGGTGCAAAAAGTGGTGCGCGCCGAGGGCGCAATCCCCGCGACCACCGCGTTGATCAACGGGCGGATTAAAGTTGGCCTCAGCCCCGCGGAGCTAGAGGTGATGTGCCGCGCGGACGACGTCGGCAAAGTGAGCCGTCGTGACATGCCGATCTATCTTGCGATGAAGAAAAACGGAGCCACCACCGTTGCAACCACCATGATCTGCGCCGCAATGGCGGGGATCAAAGTGTTTGCTACCGGCGGCATCGGCGGCGTGCATCGCGGCGGCGAGGTGACCATGGATGTCTCCGCCGACCTGCAGGAACTCAAGCAAACGCCTGTGGCGGTTGTTTGTGCGGGTGCCAAACAGATTCTCGACATTGGGCGTACACTCGAATACCTTGAGACGATGGGTGTGCCCGTGCTCGGCAATGCAACGTCGGATTTCCCTGCGTTTTACTGCCGCAAGAGCGGCTTTGGCGTGGATTATGCCGCAAAGGACGAGTCGGAAATTGCCGCTATCATCAAGACAAAATGGGATCTTGCGCTGGAGGGCGGCGTGCTCATCGGCAATCCCATTCCGAAAGAATACGCGCTCGATTACGACTATATGGAAAGCGTAATCAACAAGGCGCTTATCGAGGCGGACGAGAAGGGTGTGCGCGGCAAAGAGATCACGCCGTTTCTGCTGGCAAAGATCAAGGAGATCACCAAGGGCGTGTCTTTTGCCTCAAACGTGCAGTTGGCTTACAACAACGCGCGGGTGGCTTCCAAGATCGCCAAGGAGCTCTGTAAGCTTTCCTAAGGCGGTTGCATAGAAGAACCGAAACACAAAAAAAACGAGGTTCCGTTAGGCATTACATAGCAGAATCGAAACACAAAAAATGAGGTTCCGTTGTCGGAACCTCTTTTTGCATGCTGAAGCGTGCGATAAAAATGGAATTGCCCCCGTTCGCGAGGCTTGCAACACCGCGCCAAACAATCGGTGGTTGCAATGCCTGCACGACGAGGACAATTCGAGGAGAGAGGAAAAAAGAAGAATAACGATTGCGCTTGCCGCAGCGTTTGCCCGCATTGCCCAGATGCGAACGAACCGCCTTGACTTGCTGTTTCTCCGTTTACGCGCGATTCAAAAAGAATCATTGAGGGTAAAAACTACGTGAGAAGGAAATAGTCACGCAGAAACCCCGCGCGCGGTTCTCCGCAATTCGCCCCAGCCGTATGAGGATATACAGCAAGCAGACGAGCGGCGAACAGCGCATAGGACGCGTTCGCGAAGGGGATAAAAGTTCGGTGCAGCAAAGTATGCTACACCGATGACAGGAAGGCTCAGCCTTCGAGAATGTATTGATTCAGAACGGTTTCCAGATATTCCTGACGGCCGGAGGTGTTTGGCGTCGTGCCGTGAATCAGGGCGTAAGCCTCTAATTCAGAGAAACCCACGCGCCCGCCGACGATATCCTTGCCGATGCCTTCCGAGTAGCTCTCATAGCGCTTGGAGACAAACTGCTCAAAGACGCCGTCTGCTACAAGCTTTGCCGCAACGCGTAGACCCTTGGCAAAGGTGTCCATACCGGCAATGTAGGAGAGGAAGAGGTCGTCTTCCTGGAAGGAACCGCGGCGTACTTTTGCGTCAAAATTCAATCCGCCACTGGTGAAGCCGCCCGCAAGCAGAACCTCATACATCGCAAGTGTAGTGTCATAAACGTTGGTGGGGAATTGGTCGGTATCCCAGCCGAGCATAGGATCGCCCGTGTTGGCATCCACGCTGCCGAATGCGCCGTTGATGCGCGCCACATTCAGCTCGTGCTGGAAGGTATGCGCGGCAAGTGTTGCGTGGTTTGCCTCGATGTTCATCTTAAAATACGGCTCGAGCTTATACTTGCGCAGGAACGCGAGCACCGTTGCCGTGTCGAAATCGTACTGATGTTTTGTCGGCTCTTTCGGTTTCGGTTCGATGAGGAACTGCCCTGTAAACCCGATCTTCTTTGCGTAATCGACCGCCATTTGCAATAGCCGCGCGAAGTTATCCAGCTCCAGAGAGGTGTCGGTGTTGAGAAGTGTTTCATACCCTTCACGTCCGCCCCAGAAGACATAGTTTTCGCCGCCGAGCAGTTGCGTTACTTCGATTGCTTTCTTGATTTGAGCAGCGGCATAGGCAAACACGCTGGCATTGGGCGAGGTGGATGCACCGTGGACAAACTTGTCGTCGCTAAAGCAGTTGGACGTGCCCCAGAGGCACTTGATCCCGGTTCTTGCCATCTCCTGCTGAATGACAGCGACCACTTCGTCGAGCACGCGGTTGGTCTCCAGTAAGTTGGCTTGACGCGGCGCGATATCCGCATCGTGGAAGCAGAAATAGCCGATCTGCGCTTTTTCCATGAACTCAAACGCGGCGTGTACGCGCGCCTTTGCGCGGGCGATATCATCGCTGGTTTCGTCCCACGGGCGGAAGATCGTAGCGTTGCCGAAGGGATCGTTGCCACGGTAGGTAAACGTATGCCACCAGCTCATTGCAAATCGGAGGTGATCCTTCATCGCCTTTCCGGCAATGATCTCCGTGGGGTTATAGTACTTGAACGAGAAAGGATTTTTACTCTTCGCTCCTTCGTAAGCGATTGTGCCAATCTGCTCAAAATATGCCATGTTGGGTTACTCCTTTGGTTGTTTGCTCCGAAGAAAACGAGGTTGTCTCGTAAAAACGCTATGAATACAGAGTAAGCGTTAGGCGAGGGACTTGATTGCGCGGCGCTTGCTGACGACGTCGAAGATAACGGCTGCCAGCAGGACGAGACCCTTGACGACCTTCTGGAAGTTGGAATCCACGCCGATGATGTTCATGCCAAGGTTGAGCACGCCCATGAGGACCGCGCCGACGACCACGCCGCTGACCTTGCCGATGCCGCCGTAAGCGGATGCGCCGCCGATGAAGCAGGAGCCGATGGCATCCAACTCATAGTTGGTGCCCGCAGCCGGGTTGGCGGAGGTGAAACGCGCAGCGACAACCAACGCGGCAAATGCGCTCAGGAACGAAACATTGACGTAAGCCGAGAAGAAGATGTTGTTTGTGTTGATGCCGGAGAGTTTCGTGGCCTTCTCGTTTCCGCCGAGCGCGTAGAAATGGCGTCCAAAGGTGGTCTTCGCCGTGATGTAGGTGTAGATGGCGACGATCAGGATGAGCCAGAGCAGGATGTACGGAACACCCTTATAAAGCGAAAGCTTGTACATGAGCAACATGACGATGCCGCACAACAGTACGATTTTGGTATACAGCGAGGCAGGCTTTGCGACTTCATAGCCCTTGCGCTTTTTGTTGACGTTGGTGGCGATGGTCGCCACAATGAAAATTGCGCAGCAGATCACGCCGAAGATGAGGCAGGAGTATTTCACAACGCCACTGTCGAGCGCGGGAATATTGACGTAATTGTTGAAGATTGCGAGATAGCTATCGGAGAAGCCGGAGATCGTGGTGCCGCCGAGGATGGCCTGTGCCAATCCGCGGAAGAGTAGCATGCCCGCGAGGGTTACGATGAATGGTGGAATGCGCACATAGGCGATCCAGAAACCTTGCCAGGCTCCGATGGCGACGCCGACAAGCAGGCAAATGATCATTGAAATGTAGATATTCCAGCCGAGATTCACCATCAACACGCCCGCGATCGCGCCGACGAGGCACACGGTTGCGCCGACCGAGAGGTCGATGTTGCCGCCGGTGAGGATGCACAGTAGCATACCAACCGCGAGGATGACCACGTAGGAGTTCTGCATGATCAGGTTGTTGATGTTTTGCGGAAGGAACATGCGGCCTTCCGACCGGATGACGAAAAACAGATAGACCAGCACCAGCGCGATGACCATCGTGTTTTTCAGAAGAAACGCTTTTGTTTTTTCCAAGAGGATTGTGTTTTTGCTGCTCATGACTTATGCTCCTTTGTTTACGCTGAGTATGCTGGACATGATGCGCTCTTGCGTTGCGCTCTTTGCGTCCATTTCACCGACGATCTGACCCTGACTCATGACATAGATGCGGTCGCACATACCGAGCACTTCCGGCATCTCCGAGGAGATCATAATGACGGATTTTCCCGCCGCGACCAGGTCGTTGATGATGCAGTAGATTTCATATTTCGCGCCGACGTCTATGCCGCGCGTGGGTTCGTCGAGAATCATGATATCCGGTTCAGCGAACATCCACTTAGCGAGCAGAACTTTCTGCTGATTGCCGCCGGAGAGATTACCGACGATTTGCTCGACGGAGGGGCTCTTAACGCCGAGCTTTTCTTTCATATTGACAGAGACATTATACTCAAGATCCAGATCGATCACATGGTGATGGCTGACCTTGTCGAGTCTTGCGAGCGTGGTATTCACGCGGATGGGATTGGACAGGATCAATCCATTGCCTTTGCGATCTTCGGTGACATATGCCAGACCGTGTTTGATTGCGTCCCGCTCGTTACTCAGCACGACTTCTTTGCCGTTAATCTTCAGTGTGCCGCGAATGTCATTGCCATAGCTTCTGCCAAAGATACTCATGGCAAACTCGGTTCGCCCCGCACCCATAAGGCCGGCGATGCCAACGACTTCACCCTTTTTGAGTTTGAAGGAGACGTCGTCCACAACCGTGCGATCGGAATAAAGCGCGTGCTGTACGGACCAGTGATCCACCTCAAGCACCACTTCATCCTGCACGTTTGACTCGCGCTTGGGGAAGCGGCTGGTGAGCTCGCGTCCGACCATGCCGCGGATGATGCGACCCTCGTCCACCGTGCCGCCAGTGCTATCGAGTGTTTCGATGACAGCGCCGTCGCGAATGATGGTGATTTGGTCGGCTACATACGCGATTTCGTTGAGTTTGTGCGAAATGATAATGGACGTAACGCCCTTTTTCTTGAATTCCTTGAGCAGGTTGAGGAGCTTCATCGAGTCGCCTTCGTTGAGTGAGGCGGTCGGCTCGTCGAGAATGAGCAACTGCACGTTTTTCGAGAGCGCTTTTGCAATCTCAACCAACTGCTGTTTGCCAATGCCGATGTCTTTGATCAACGTATGGGAAGACTCCTTTAAGCCAACAACGGCGAGCAACTCGTCCGCCTTGGCATAGGTTTCGTTCCAGTTGATGCTCATCGCACTGCCGCGTTCGTTACCGAGGAACATGTTTTCCGCGATCGAAAGATAGGGAACCAGCGCCAGCTCCTGATGGATGATGACGATTCCGCCGCTTTCGCTATCGCGAATCTTTTGGAAATGGCAGAGCTTGCCATTATACAAAATTTCGCCGGTATAGCTGCCGAACGGATAAATGCCTGATAGCACATTCATTAGCGTGGATTTACCCGCGCCGTTTTCGCCAACCAGAGCGTGGATTTCTCCGCGCTGTACTTCAAAGCTGACATCGTCCAGCGCTTTGACACCGGGGAATTCTTTCGTAATGTGCCTCATTTCGAGAATGTGATCCGACATGATGTTCCTCCAAGATTGCATGTTTCAAATCTGAGATAAAAAAAGCATACGAATAACGGGTATACGTTGATTCGTAACGATTTCACTGCGTCTGTTTCAACAGGATGTTGGCGCACTGAAATCGCGGCGATAAGCGTGAGAAGAGGCATAAAAAATTCGAAGGGCGGGCGGGTGACCGCCCGCCCTTCGACCGGTTGTTGCCGGAAGGTGCTTAGATTATTTGAGTTGGTCTGCAGTGTAGTAACCGGAATCGATCAGCAGCTCTTTGTAGTTGTTGACATCCGCGAATACCGGCTTGCAGAGGAAGGTCGGGATGATGCCCGTGCCGTTGTCATAGGTCTTGGTGTCGTTGACTTCCGGCGTCTTGCCGCTGAGCAGATCGCTGGCCATGGTCACGGTCTGGGCTGCAAGTGTACGGGTGTCTTTGAAGATGGACATCGACTGTTTGCCAGCGATGATGTCTTTGACGTTGGCAATGTCGCAATCCTGACCGGTGACGATCGGGTACTTGCCGGTGTAGGAGCTGGCCAGAGCGTTCGTTACGCCCTTGGCGGTGGAGTCATTCGAGCAGAGGCAAGCATCAAGCTGCGTGCCGTCAGCATAGAAGGACGCGAGGAGGGCTTCCATGCGGGCCTGGGAAGTTTCGGTGCTCCACGCTGCGGTGGCGACTTCGTCAAACTTAACCTGCTTGGAAACAACGGTCAGAACGCCGCTGTCGATGTACTTCTGCAGAACGTCCATTGCGCCCTGATAGAAGAAGAGAGCATTGTTGTCCGCCGGGTCGCCAGCGGTGATTTCGATGTTGTACTTACCACCGTCAGCAAGTTTCAGAGCAGACTCAATGTACTGACCCTGGATGGTGCCGACCATGTAGTTGTCGAACGTGCAATAGTAGCTGACAGCGTCGGTGTCCATGATCAGGCGGTCATACGCGATGACATAAATGCCAGCGGTCTTGGCCGTTGCGAGTACGGCGGTCAGCGTCTTGCCGTCGATGGCGGCGATGACGAGGACTTTCACGCCCGCGGAGATCATGTTTTCAATCTGGCTGACCTGGGTGTTGACTTCGTTGTTGGCATACTGCAGATCGACTTTGTAACCAGCGGTTTCGAACTTGTCTTTCATGTTCGCGCCGTCCTGATTCCAACGCTGCAGATCCTGGGTGGGCATCGAAATACCAACGAACTTGTCGTTCTTGGCGCTCGTGCCAGAGCATGCCGCCATAGAGAACAGCAATGCCACGACTAGGAGTACGGTAATGATCTTCTTCATGTGTAGAATTCTCCTCCTTAAGATGTGATGTGTTTGATGTGCCAACTTGGCTGTATCTACAAGCTATCACAGCGCATTGCAATCATAAATAGGACATATCCAATAAATTCTGCTCAATATTGGCTTATTTTCTATTACTTCGTTTAGCTACAGCATAATATTGTGCAGATTGATATAAAACACGGCAATATAATCCTATATTACAATATTGTACTAT
>Ga0302293_10000563_pt1 | contig 19594 bp, 13 predicted proteins | sample III_Fen_N2_2_FD_198758 | JGI IMG/M metagenome (GOLD analysis project Ga0302293, IMG submission 198758) | Peat permafrost microbial communities from Stordalen Mire near Abisko, Sweden - III_Fen_N2_2 | ecosystem: Environmental > Terrestrial > Soil > Wetlands > Permafrost | place: Sweden: Abisko...
TCGTCCTCTGCAAAGCCTTACTGGAACACTGCGATCAGCTATGGAACGTTGCAAGACACTCGCGATTCACAATCCTACCGCACGGTCACCATTGGTTCGCAAACATGGATGGCGCAGAACCTGAACTATGCACCAACAAACGGTGTATATGGATGCTACAACGACAGCACTCAATACTGCGCGCTCTACGGAAAGCTTTACGATTGGGTCACAGCCGATTCCGCTTGCCCACTCGGTTGGCATTTACCAGATACAACAGAATGGGATTCACTTGAAGCCTCTGTCGGGGGCGCAAGCATAGCTGGTAGTAAGCTTAAAGCGATGAGCGGCTGGACGACTGCCGATAGCGGAATCACAAACACCGACGACTACGGATTCTCTGCCTTGCCTGCAGGGTACTTCACCACCGCATTTTTCCATGCTAAAGACATCGGTTACTGGTGGACGGCTTCGGACAGTGCAAGCGATAACGCATACTATCGTGGTTTATACTACAACACGCAAGTATTGAAAGCCATCAATAGTTTCCAGACCTTTGCTTTCTCTGTTCGCTGCGTGAAAAATAAATAGCGTTTCGAAACTCAATTTGAAACAAATTTGCCAATAACCTTTTGCTCTGAAAGGTTACATTTTCCTCTGAGCAAAACAGATCCGCAAAGGGGAAATCATGGATATCATTTACGCACATTACGGCATTGCAATTGGGATCGTCATCGTGATCCTTGCATTGATTTTTTGGAAGTCAATCTTATGGCTTTTCGGTGTCATCATTATTCCCGATGATAGCCTTGGAACCGTCACGAAAAAGTTTGTTCTCTTCGGGGCAAATAGCAAATTGCCCGATGGCCAAATCGTTGCACTAGAAGGCGAGGCGGGCTACCAAGCAGATACACTTTCACCCGGTTTGCACATTGGGCTTTGGCCTTGGCAATATGGCATTGAACTCATTAAGTTCTCTGTAATTCCCCAAGGCAAAATTGGCGTTGTGCAAGCTTGCGACGGAAAACCGTTGCAAAGCGGCCGCGTGATCGCGAAAGATGTGGAATGCAATTTCTTTCAGGATGCTCGTGCGTTCTTGAAGAATGGCGGGGAACGCGGTCCACAAATGAAGGTGATTCCTCCTGGAACATATCGCATCAACCCATTGCTATTCACGGTCAAACTATTTGATGCAACCGAGGTTCCACAAGGCAAGCTGGGTGTGGTCGAAGCCCATGATGGCAATCCTCTTCCCATTGGTCGCGTGGTTGCAAAAGGTATCGAGTGCGATTCTTTCCAGAATGCGAAAGCGTTTTTCGATGGTGGTGGTGAGCGTGGTCCACAAGTGAAAATTATTCCCCCAGGAAATTATCGCATCAATCCAATTCTCTTTGATGTGAAGCTTGAAGACGTAATTGATATTCCCGAAAATAAAATTGGCGTGGTGACCACAAAAGAAGGCACTCCGCTGCCCACCGGTGAGATTGCTGGAGGCGAAATTTCTGATCATAACATGTTCCAAGATCCTGACAAGTTTATCGCCAATGGTGGCAACAAAGGCTTGCAGGAACAGGTGTTACTCGCAGGTCGCTATTTCTTAAATCCGCGTTTTGTCACCGTTGCCATTGTGGATATGTCCACCGTGCCTATCGCAAATGTGGGCGTTGTCATTGCTTACGTGGGTAAGGAAGGCAAGGATGTAACGGGCGATACCTTCAAGCATGGGAACCTTGTATCTAAAGGCGAAAAGGGCGTGTGGGTCGATCCTCTAGATCCGGGTAAATATCCAATCAATCCAAACACGCATAAGATTGTGAATGTGCCAACAGCTAATGTGGTGCTCAACTGGGCGACCGGCAAAACCGAAGCGCATCATCTCGACGCCAATCTTTCGACCATCACAGTGCGTTCCGCAGATGGCTTCAAGTTCAATCTCGATGTTTCGCAGATCATTCACATTCCACGCAACGACGCACCTAAGGTGATTGCACGCTTTGGCGACATGAGCGCGTTGGTCACGCAGGTGCTTGAACCCACCATTGGCAATTACTTCCGCAACGCTGCACAGGGTAGCGACATCATCGAGTTTCTTAAGAACCGTTCTGCTCGCCAAGAAGAAGCACGCAATTCAATCTCTACAGCGCTCAAGGAATATAACGTGGGCGCAGTCGACACCTTAATCGGTGACATTGTACCTCCAGAAGAACTGATGCGAACCTTGACCGATCGAAAGATTGCTGAGCAAGAGCGCACCACCTACGAAACGCAGCGCCAGGCACAAGGCGTACGCCAAGAACTCGAGCAAGCAAAAGCCTTGGCGGACACTCAAGCTCGCGTGGTGGATGCTGAGCGCAAGGTCACCATTGCACAATTCGAAGCTAGCGCAACCGTGAAATTCGCTGAAGGCAATGCAAAGTCAAAGACAATCAACGCCGAAGCTGATGCCACAGTATTACGCACCGTGGGCGAAGCAGAAGGCGCAAAAATTCTCGCTGTAGGTAGCGCAGAAGCCAAGGTGATTGAGCAAAAGGTGAGTTCAATGGAAGCGGGCAACTATGCCGTAGTACAAGTAGCAGAAGCTCTCTCCAAAGGCGGAATCAAAATTGTTCCCGACATTGTCGCTGGCGGCGGTGATGGCATGAGCAACGGCCTTACTAGTGTCTTGCTTGGCAACTTAGTTCACCAAGATTACATGAAGAAGCAAGCTTTGCCTCCGCAGAAATAAAAATTTGAGATCGAAGCAAAAGGAACCACTGGCATCGCCGGTGGTTTTTCGTATGCGGGCATCGTACTAGAATACTAGATGCAAAGCAGCGACGACTCAACAAGCACGTTGGGAGTACGATTGCAAACATATGTTGCCTTAACAATGCAGATTCAGACAGCTAATTTGGGTGGTGTACTCAGTGGAGTATATGTCTCCGTAAACAAGCAAAGCTTGAATGGAGATATCATCATCGCCAAAAGGCTTTTACGGAACCACCCGCTTAGAAGGTGGTTTTCAATACAAACAAAAAAGCCCCTGTCGATTGATTGACGGGGGCTTTTGATTTACGCTGATCGCTTACTTAGTGCGATACATTTCGATGCGGCGATTCTTAGCACGACCGGCTGCGGTCTTATTGTCTTCGAGAGGTTGAGTGTCTGCAAAGCCTGCAAAAGCCATGCGCTTCTTGTCTACACCCTTCGAAGCAAAGTAATCAACCACGGCTTTGGCACGAGCTTCAGAAAGCTTCATGTTGGTAGCACGCTTGCCCACATTATCGGTATGACCACGGATCTCGATGTTTGCTTCTGGATAGAACACCAACTGCTCGACAATCTTATCCAAGACTTTCTTGGACTCAAAGGTCAGCTCAGCTGTACCCGTCTTGAAGTTCACCCCATCGAGGATTACGTTGTCTTCTAGTGGCTTAACACCTACGCAACCATCCTTGCTGTTTGGTCCGCCAGGAATAGTTGGGCACTTATCTGCAATAGGTTGCTTGCAAACATCTGCAAACTTGGTCTGAAGCTTCATATCAAAGACCCATTGGTCGCAGAAGCCGTCCTTATCTGGATCTGGATCTGGGCAACCGATTTTGCCGTTGATGCCTTGAGGCACCGTTGGGCAAAGATCTTGGTCGTCTGGAATGCCATCGCCATCAGAATCCTTGAGTGGGCAGCCATCCTTGGTTCCAAGTCCAGGAACGGTTGGGCACTTATCCACGCCATGGCAAACAGTAACGAACTTTTCAGACAAGCCCTTCTCCGTCACCCACGAGTCGCAAATGCTATCGCGATCTGGGTCTGGATCTGGGCAGCCGAACTTGCCATTGATTCCTTGTGGCACATTGGGGCAAAGATCTTGGTCATCGGAAATACCATCACCATCAGAATCCTTGAGCGGGCAACCATCCTTGGAGCCAATGCCACCAGGGACTGCGGGGCACTTATCGACACCCTTACAAACTTCGGCATACTTGTCCTGCAAACTGAGATCAGTTACCCATGCATCACAATATCCGTCCTTATCTGGATCTGGATCTGGGCAACCGAACTTGCCATTAATTCCCTGAGGGATGTGTGGGCAAAGGTCTTGATCATCTGGAATGCCATCACCATCTGCATCCATTGCTGGGCAGCCATCCTTGCCATTCACGCCCTGCGGTGTAGTTGGGCACTTATCGACACCCTTACAAACTTCAGAGAACTTTTCTTGGAGACCAAGATCCGTTACCCATGCGTCGCAAACGCCATCTTTATCTGCATCTGGATCTGGGCAGCCGAACTTGCCACCAGGGCCTTGTGGGATATTGGGGCAAAGATCTTGATCATCTGGAATGCCATCGCCATCAGCATCTGCTGCAGGACATCCACCCTTACCGTTAGGACCCTGAGCCGTACTTGGGCACTTGTCTACGCCCTTACAAACTTCAGAGAACTTGGCCAAAAGGCCGCGTTCACTCACCCATGGAGAACAGACTTCGTCCTTATCTGGATCTGGGTCTGGGCAGCCGAACTTACCATCGGGACCCTGTGCCAAATCAGGACAAGCATCTACACCCTTACAGACATCGGAGAATTTATCGAGCAGGTTGCGCTCGCTAACCCAAGGAGAGCAGACTCCATCTTTATCTGGATCTGGGTCTGGGCAGCCGTTACGGCCACTTGGACCTTGAGGAATATCGGGGCAATAATCGTCTTTATCGGGAATGCCATCATGATCCGAATCTGGTTCAATCAGGTATCCATTCCAAGTGAAACCAACTTGAGCAGACATCTTTGGTTCAGTACGTCCCCAATAAGTGATCTTCGTATTGGCATCTCTCCACGAAACCAGCGAATCATACTTGGTTGCATCGCCAAGATACACATGAGCAGCCACGTATAATTCAATGCCAGCAGTAGTATGAATTGCACCACCTGCTGTAACCATGAATTCATCAACGCCAGAAGATGGTGCAGCACTTGCCTTTTCACCATAAACTTCACCGAAAATGCTCATGAAAGTCATCAGATATATTTCTGCAGCACCCGAATAAAAAATTACCGGAGAGTAAGCAGAAACAGGTGAACGATAACCTATGTTGCCATGGAACACCAAAGGCACAGGATCTTCAAGGCGACGGAAATCGACGGTGCCAAGCATGGCAACACGCCATTCGCTCTGAGGAATACCAAAACCAGTCACGGTCGTATCCCCTATCGAATTTTTTTGCCCCAAATACTCAGATTGACGAACCCAAAGTCCAATACCATTGCTCGTCGAAATGCTCCCGCCTAAGAGCAAAGCCAAATCAACGATGTATTCATCTTCGGGTATGGGAGCCCGAATCTTCATGTTCATCTTAAAGTCACCAAAGCCTGTTTTATTGAGTCCATCTAAGCCAGCTGTGCTATTGGCTCTTGGTGTTGAGACGTAACAGCTCGACATCTTTGAATCCGCGCAAGCAGTCGTGCCACCATCGACGAGACCAGAAGAAAACTTTTCGTAATAAATGGGGAGACCCACAGAGATATCAAAATAATTTCCAAGGCCAATCGACATAAAAGCATTGATCGTTGAGCCTAAGAAGTTACTCAAAGTGGCTCTGGTCAGCTGAGTAGAGTCCTTACTGAATTTATAGTATTCAGTGGCTTCGTACCCGCCTTGATCCTTAATGAACGAGCCATCCATTGAAAGATCAGCCATAAAGCCAATTCCAAATTTGGAATGTCCCATGGATTCAGCAGAATTTGTTTTATTGACACCTTGAAGGCCGTCAATGTTTAACGCTGCCGACGCTGAGAGCGCAAGACCAGCAACCAATACGATCCATCTCTTCATTGAGAATCTCCTAGGACAAATATTGTTGAATAATCTACTTCAAAAGGCTCAACAAGCCAAGGTTCTCGATTTTTCTTGAGAATCTCTTTCAAAAAAAGGTGACTAATTAGTGGAAAAAATGTTTGGATGCAAAGCTTTAATGCTACTCCAACCTTCGGGAGTGATGATCAAATGATCCAAAACGGGAATATCCAGAATTCGCCCCGAGTCAACCAATCGCGAGGTCACATCAAGATCATCTCTGCTGGGATGCGTGTTCCCTGAAGGGTGGTTGTGGGCAAAGATCACCGAAACCGCATTTTCTAGAATCGCTTGGGAAAAAGCCTCCCTAGGGTGAATCTGCGTCTGATTTGCTAGCCCAACCGTTAAGGTATGCACACCAACAACCCTACTCCCTCCATTTAACGAGACGCAGACCATGCATTCCTGCTGAGCCCTTTTTAGAAACGCAAGTCTCGGCAGTAACTCAACCGGATTCGTGACGACTTGGGATTGCCCACCTAACAAAAAACGAGAAGACAATTCCAAACAAGCCAAGATTTGACAAGCCTTTGCCCGCCCTAGTCCCGTAATTTTCGACAATTCGCTCAATTCAGGAAATTTTGGACACGACTTAAGGTACACATCTAGCTCTTTTGCCAACAAAAACACCGATTTTAATCTAGACCCGCTTCCAAGAATCACAGAAATAAGCTCTGAATCTGACAAACTTTTAACACCAAAAGACACAATTCGTTCTCTTGGGTACTTTTCAGCAAATAATTGATCGTCTTTGATAGTCAATCCCTCACAAGAAAAGACAAAACAAGAATAAAACAAGCAAACAAGCAAACTAAACAAACAAGAAGCAAACAAAAACGAATAAAAAGGCACACAACAAAACAACAAAAGATCAAGTCATCAGAAAAAACAGCAATATTTCACGATAAAACAAACATTAAGACCAATCAAATAATTTAAAAACGAGTAAAACGAGTAGCACTACTTATTTAGATTTTCTACTATTACCTTACTGACGAATCAAACCAAGGAATCGTTCCATGTCGACGCAATCTTTAAATGGTGCCAAAGTGATCATCGAATGCTTAAAGCGCGAGGGCGTTGAAGTTGTGTTTGGATATCCTGGAGGATCCGTAATCCCCATTTTCGACGCAATTTTAGATTCGCCCATTAAGCTAGTGCTGACTCGCCACGAGCAAGGTGCAACTCACATGGCCGATGGCTACGCACGAGCAACAGGCAAACCTGGGGTGGCTCTAGTGACATCAGGACCTGGTGCAACGAATACACTAACCGGTATCTATACGGCACAAATGGATTCAATTCCCATCATCGTTCTTGCCGGTCAAACGATCACCCCAAATCTTGGCTCCGACGCGTTTCAAGAATGCGATACCTCGGGCATGACCTTCGCCACAGTAAAGCATTCCTACCTAGTGAAAAATCCGAACGACCTTCCTCGCGTGATGAAGGAATCGTTTCACATCTGCAAAACCGGCCGCCCAGGCCCAGTGCTGATCGACTTGCCCAAAGATGTGTGCACTGGAATTTGCACAGCGCCATTCGTTGATACGGTGGATTTGCCTGGCTACAAAATCCCCACCCGCGCAGCAAGCGCAGATATTGAACTCGCTGCATCTCTCATCGCAAAGTCCAAGCGCCCATTGCTTCTCGTAGGCCATGGCGCAATGATTTCCGGTGCGCAAAAGCAAGTGCGCGAACTCGCAGAACGCCTTAACGCACCAGTCGCTTCAACCTTACTCGGACTAGGCACGCTGCCAGGTTCGCACAGTCTGTCCCTTGGTATGCTTGGTATGCATGGCACTGTGTACGCAAACAAAGCCGTGATGGATTGCGACATGATTTTCTCCATCGGCTCGCGCTGGGACGATCGCATCACGGGCAAGCTCAGCGAATTCTGCAAGAATGCAACCAAGATCCATCTAGACATTGATAAAGCCGAGCATGGAAAAATCATTCAGCCCGATGTGTTCTTGCATGGCGACACAAAACTTGTGCTCGACCAATTGCTGCCCCTCATGCAAAAACTCCCCACCGAGGATTGGATCAAGTCCATCAACGGCTGGAAGAAAAAGTATCCGCTGAATTATGCGAAGCAGGGCGGCCTGCGCATGCAACATATTTTCCAAACCATCCAAGACCTCACACAAGGCAAGGCCATTGTGAGCACCGATGTGGGCCAGCACCAAATGTGGGCAGCTCAGTTCATCATTCCAGAATATCCAAACCACTTCCTATCCTCTGGTGGAGCAGGAACCATGGGTTATGGATTCCCTGCCGCGATTGGTGCAGCCTTTGGAAACCCTACTGGCTACCCCATCTTTTGCATTTCGGGTGATGGTGGATTCCAAATGACTCTCTGCGAATTAGCGACAGCCGCTATCCATAAATTACCCATCAAAATCATGGTGATGGACAATCGCTACTTAGGCATGGTGCGCCAATGGCAAGACATGTTCTACGAGAAGCGATATAGCGGCGTGGATCTCGAAGGAAATCCAGATTTTGTGAAGCTCGCAGAAAGCTACGGCATCGAAGGGTTGCGAATTAAGCGCCCTGCAGATGCTGAGCGCATTATTAAGCGAGCCCTTGAAATCACAGATCGCCCAGTGCTTGTGCATTGCGAATGCGAACAAGAAGAAAACGTGTTCCCAATGATTCCCGCTGGCGCACCGTACACATCAATGATTATTGAACCACCCAAAACGAAACTAGAAAAGCCAACAGGAAGCACTTAAATACATGTTGAAAATTGAGAGTTGAGAATTGAAAGTTGCGCACATGTTCATTCCCCAAACTCTCAACGCTCAATTTTCAACGACCATGCAATACGCACACCTCACACTCCCCCAAACTTTCATCTTTCAATTCTCAATTTTTAACTCTTCACTTTGCAAGGCCCCCTATGCCCAACTTAGAACCAGCTCATTCCATTAGCCTCTTGGTGTCCAACAAGCCTGGCGTGCTCGTGCGCATCTCGCTCGTGTTCTCTCGGCGCGGCTACAACATCGACTCTCTCGTGGTGTCGCCAACTCTCGACAGCGAATTCTCCCGCATGAACATCGTTGCGCGTGGCAACCCAGATACTTTGGTGCAGATTATTCGACAACTAGAAAAACTCGTGGATGTGATTCAAGCAAAGGATCACACGGGGGACTCCATTGTGGAGCGAGAACTCGCCCTCTTCAAGGTCAAATCAACCTCCGAACATCGCACGGAACTTTTGCAAATTGCAGAACACTTCAAGGCTATTTCCCTTGATATGACCGACACATCTACTGTATTGCAAGTTACCGGTGCATCTGAAAAAATCGATGCGATCAAAACATTGCTCAGCAAGTTTGGCATCATTGAATTTATTCGCACAGGCAAGGTGATCATGGCTCGCGGAGAATCTACGACGTAAGTCTAGAGAGTCGCCGCATCCAATTGTCGAAACCAAAAAGCACAACTGACAAAAATTTTAAGTGGAATATCTGCTTGCTCATCCAAGCCCTAAGGAGTATCATCTTACCGAGACTCAACAAGGGAATGGCGAAAGCATGCAACGAAAAATCACACTCTATGGAAAACACATTCCAATAGAATTTACGGTTCGTTGGCGACGGGTATTACAGTCCGTTTCCGAAGTTTTTGAAGCCAGTTCAACGTGCATCATTCGTCAACAAACACCTACCCTAGAAGTCGTTGCGACAAATAACAACGCAAAAGCTCCATTTCAAGAAGGGTGCATTATCGACAACGCATATCAAGAATTATTCACCCCTGTGTTGCACCATGATTTAGAACTCTTTATCGATAATATCGCCCAAGCGGGAAGTGATGCCGCGCCTTTGCTTGCACCCCTCGAAATTGTTAGTCTATATGTGGTTCCTATTCATTGGCCAGGAAATAAATCCTTTGGAATGTTGTGTGTAATGGATGAGAAGCCTTTTGGGGAAAGAGCAAAGCACAAGTGCCTCATGAATACGTTTCAGCTTCTTTTTGAAAACGAGCTTCACCTTCTCCTTGAAATGCATGAACGCGAGCACTACAGCAGACTTTTCGAAGGGAAAAAAGCAGAGCTCGATGAATTCAGCAAAGAGCTAGTGCGAAAAGAAACGAGAATTAAAGAGTTGAAAACCAAATTAGAGCTCAGCACTAGCCAACGCAATTAATGATTGGCATGATCAGCACAAACCGGTGGACATTTATGAACGTCAAAAATTTTTCGGAAGGCTTTTAAGCGCAGCCAAATTCCTACATTGGGCTCCATGACTCAAAAGACTTTCTACGTCACTACCCCGATCTATTACGTAAACGACGCTCCTCATATTGGGCATGCGTACACAACAACACTTGCTGATGTTCTAACTCGCTATCATAAGATGATTGGTCACGAAACTTTTTTCTTGACCGGAACCGATGAGCATGGTCAAAAGGTTCAGCAAGCTGCAGCCAAGCGTGGTGTAACGCCACAAGAACACGTCGATGAATTCAATATTCGCTTCAAAGATATGTGGAACAAGATGGGTGTTGAATACGATCATTTTATTCGCACCACAGACCCTGACCATAAGGCTTTTGTGCAAGAGTGCTTGCAAAAACTTTGGGATAAAGGCGAGATCTATGCGAAGGAATACGAGGGTTGGTATTCAGTTGGCGAAGAACGCTTCTTTTCAGAAGAAGAACTTGTGGATGGCAAAGACCCGATTAGTGGTCGCGCGGTAGAATGGCTCAAAGAAAAGAACTATTTCTTTTGCATGGGAAAATATCAGCAAAAGCTAATTGACCATTTAGAAACTCACCCCGATTGGATTCTCCCTGACTTTAGACGCAATGAAGTGCTCGGCTTTTTACGCAAGCCCCTCAACGATCTTTGCATTAGCCGCCCTAAGGCACGCCTCAGTTGGGGCATTCCCCTACCCTTCGATCCAGACTTTGTGACCTACGTTTGGTTTGATGCGTTGGTGAATTATGTGACCGCGGTGCGCAATCGTAAACACCCCAGCGGCGCTTCAATTTGGCCTGCAACCTTGCACCTAATCGGCAAGGATATTTTGACAACCCATAGCATTTATTGGCCCACCATGCTGATGGCTTTAGAGATCGAGCTTCCGCAGCATATCTTAGCGCACGGTTGGTGGCTCAATGGCGGCGCCAAGATGAGCAAGTCTACAGGAAACGTGGTGAATCCACACCCTTACATTGATCAATTTGGCGTAGATACATTCCGCTATTTCTTGATTCGCGACATGGTGGTTGGCCTTGATTCAACCTTTAGCGATGATGCCTTTTTCCGTCGTACAAATTCTGATTTGGCGAACGATTTAGGCAATGGCTTAAATCGCGTACACAAACTCGTGCTCACCAATTTTGCAGGTAAGCTTCCCCATTGCAAAACCTGGGGTCCTGAGGAAGATACGCTCAAGACGTTGGCCACCAAAGTCACCACCCAAGTTGTCGAATGGATTCCTCAAGTAAAGCTTTCGCAGATTGTGGAAGAGACCATGGGGCTTGTGCGCGCAGTCAATCGCTATCTTGAAATCAAAGCTCCTTGGAAGCTCGCAAAAAATCCCGCTGCGCAAGATGAATTGGGAACAGTACTTTGGGTTAGCGCAGAAACTTTGCGCATCGCATTCACACTCTTGTCTCCGGTGATTCCAGGCAAAGCAGCTACCGGATTAAGTATGCTCGGCACAACCCTCAAAGGTTCTGCAAGCCTTACGTGGGGCGGGTTGCAGGGCGGCGAAATTTTTGGTGAAGGCCCTGGAGGTCAAGGATTATTTCCACGAATTGAAGTTGAAAAGCCTGCTGTGGTACCCGCGAAAACGGTGGTGCAAAATCAGCAACTGAAGCCTTTGACGATTGAACAAATTCCTGCAGCTCTTGATTTTAGGGTGGCGAAAATTCTTGAAGTCACAGAGCATTCCGATGCAGAATCGCTTTATGTTTTGAAGGTTGATGTAGGTGAAGCCGAGCCACGCACAGTCTGCGCAGGATTACGCAAAAGCTATACAGCGCAAGAGCTCGCGGGCCGTTCCGTACTTCTTTTTGCGAACCTAAAGCCCGCGCCACTTCGTGGAATTATGTCACAGGGAATGTTGCTCGCAGGCGATGGCGAAGATCATAAAGCAGTGCTTGTAAATCCAGGTGCAGCAAAGATTGGTTCACGCGCAACCTTTGCCGGAACAACGCCTCTCACCGAAGCTCGCGAACTCAAACTCAAAGACTTTGAAAAGGTGACTTTAATTGTCTCTAATCGAAATATTGTGTGTAATGGGCAGATTTTAAGCGTCGACAATCTTGCAATGACTTGCGCAGTTGCTGATGGTGCTGGCGTCCATTAACTCTGGTATGATTTCGCAGTGATCCTTTCCACCCTTGATATCCTTGGCACCTTGGCCTTTGCCATCTCGGGTGCGTTCAGAGCAGTCAAACATGAACTTGATTTGCTTGGATTGATGGTGCTGGCCATTGCCACAGGCGTCGGTGGTGGAATTGTTCGCGACGTTTTGTTAGGAGCTACCCCTCCAACGGCGCTGAAAAACGAATCCTATTTGCTCGTGTGTATTGCAGGAGCATTGCTTGCGATTCTAAACAAGCGCCGCATAGCTTCACATTGGGATTTGGTGATGCTCGCCGATGCGATTGGCCTTGGACTATTCGCAGCCATTGGTGCACAAAAAGCAGAAGCCATGGGTGCTGGACCGCTCACGATAATTCTCATGGCGGGCGTAACGGCAACAGGTGGCGGAGTAATTCGCGACTTACTTGTGATGGAAATTCCCGCAGTCCTCAAGAGTGATTTTTACGCAACAGCGGCATTACTTGGTGGAGCTGTCTTTTTCGCCAGCGGGTCATTACATTGGCAACTAACAACACGCCTTACCGTTACCGTTATGGTGACGTCAGTGCTTCGCATTATCGCAATGAATCGTGGCACGGAGCTTCCTCGCGTCAAGAGCTTACCGGAATCGCCATCGCATCTAACACGTCGCCGCAAGCGAACTCATCGATAGTATCGCCTTGATTTTTTTGTGTTTTTTGGGTATAATCCCAGCACAGATTCGCATCGAGGTGCTTTATGTCCCTGTTTCGTTTCAAATCAATTCGCACGAGATTACTCGTTCTTATTTTGAGCATCACTGTTGTTCTAGTTAGCTTGGCTACCATTTACCAAAGCATTACAATTAGCGATATTCAAGAGCAACAACTAATTCAATGGAGTAGCGATATTTCAGAGCGCTTCGCTGTGGAAGTAAAGTCAGATTTGCAACAACATTTAAGTTTAGTTCGCGCCCTTGCCTCAAGCGCAGTAAGCATTAGCTCTTGGCCCGATGCCGCAAAAGAAAATTTTCTTGACTCCGTTTGTCATGGTTTGAATAAGATACCAGGAATCACATCGGTGTATGTGAACTTTGAACAAGGGAAATATTTTTCCAAAAACTGGAAAAAAGATGGACAACACCCAGGCATATCTTGGTTCGATGTGGGAAACGGAGTCCTCAGCAAAGAAGTGGGTGATCAGCTCAACGCCTATTCAATTGCTGACACGGACGACTGGTACCAATTGCCAAAGAAGCTCGGCCATGAAGTCATTATTGAGCCCTATTTTTGGACGTATAAGGGTAGTACAAGCTCAGAACCGATGCTAGTCACATCGATTTGCGTTCCGATCACGATCAATGGTGAATTTGTTGGCGCAGCTGGAATTGATATCTCTCTCGCCACTTTGCAGCAGATGGTCAAGGATATTCACCCTGTTCCCGAAAGTTACGCCATCCTCGTTTCTAATACAGGTAAACGCGCAGCACATCCAAAGAAAGAGCTCCTTACAAAGCAAGTTGGCGATGATATGGCAGACAGTGGAAAAACTCTTTTGGCAGCAATCCATGATGGCAAACCATTTTCAGTAGAAAAGATTGCGAAAGGAAATGGCAAAATGGCACTTCTTCGCTATTCACCAGTAAACATTGGAAACACAGGGACTCCTTGGAGCATCGCGCTTGCTTTGCCTTTGGATAACTTACGAGCGCCGATCGTGGCATTGCGTTGGAAGATGGTTGCAATCTCCCTCGTCTTGTTGTTAATCCTTGCTATTGCAGTCTTTGTTGCGGTGGACAAGGTGGCAAGCCCCATTCGTAAAGCATCGGCACTCCTTAAAGACATTGCGGATGGCGAAGGCGATTTAACACGGCGCATGGAAGTGAATACAGAAGATGAAATTGGTGAACTATCCTCTGCGTTCAACACCTTTGCAGAAAAGATTCGAGACATTATATCTCAGGTCAAAAATCATTCCTCGACTCTGAACGATTCCTCTATGCAAATGAGTAATAGCTCGTCTCACTTGAGCGGTGTTGCAAACGAGGTACAGAATCAAGCACAGCATGTCGCTAGTGCCATCGAAGAAACGTCAGCAGGGACACGAGTGATTTCATCCGCAGCAAACTCTTTGAGCCAATCCATGAGTAATGTTGCCGCAGCAGTGGAAGAAATGAGCGTTTCATTAAAAGATGTCGCAAAAGAGTGTGAAAAGGAATTCCAAGTTGCCGATGAAGCCCATACTCGCACCGTTGACGTGCAAACGCAAATGGATCAACTCGGTAAAACAGCACAAGAAGTGGATCGAGTGATTGATCTCATTGAAGATATTGCAGAACAAATCAACCTCTTGTCTTTGAACGCAACCATTGAAGCTGCCACGGCAGGTGAAGCCGGCAAAGGCTTTGCCGTTGTCGCTGGTGAAATCAAAGAACTCGCGAAACAAACAGGCGAAGCAACAGGAAAAATTGCGGCGCAGATTGGAAACATGCAAGGCGCTGTGCACCAATCTTTACAAGGGATTCAAGGAATCGCAAACGTGATCGAACAAGTCAATGGCATTTCCAAAAACATTGTGCATGCCGTAGAACAACAGAACATGACAATGCAAGAAGTAGCTCGCGTCGTCGCCAAGGTGAACCAAGAAACCGATGGCATTGCACACAACATCAAAGAAATTGAGCAGGGCTCTGCAGAGGTTGCTGAAACTGCGGCGGAACTTGGAATAGCGGCTCAAAATACGACTCAGTCAGCGCAGGCGAGCAATACCATGGCAAAAGATCTTGAGACTTTGAGCCTTGATTTGCAAGGGCTGGTGGGCAAGTTCAAACTGTAAGTAATCGCAAAGAATCACTGCGTCGGAACACCCCAAGCGATCAATGAATTCCTGAGTTGTTTGGTGAGTCGTGTCGCACCGGCTCCAGAAAGATGCAAGGCATCATACGCTTCGCTTGCAGTGAAATCATGCGCACCACAAAGGTTTGCATCCCAAACATGAAGGTTTGGATCATTGCTTGCAGCGGTGCGTAAGCGGTTGATTTGAGAGCTTCCAAAATCCAGAAACCTGATCCACAAAGACTACTCGAAAATCAGTCGTATTCAAAAAGTGCCGAACATCCGAAGTGGACGCAACCATCGACAAACTAACATCACTTACATGGCCACCATTCGACGATGTGAACGAAGGTTTCATCGCGCCTGCAGCAACGCGAAATCCCATATACGCCAAGCGTTCGTGCCCTTCAAGGGAATAATAGTCTTGCCGTTTTTCTGGATCTAAAAAGGCTTGACCGTGAGTGTAGCTTCCACCTTTCGCCACTCTTGAGCACAATCCCATTTCTCCCAAAACAAGCCCTGCATAATCCGTTAAAGTACATGATTGGGATGAGTTGCCATGCCATCACTCACCCACTCCATCACGTTTCCAGCCATATCGTATAAGCCATCGTAGGCTTTGCGTTGTTCAACTTTGTGAACGACGCCACCGGAATTATCTGCATACCAAGCAGAAGAAAGAAGGGAAGCGCTAGGAATTTTTTTGGCTGCAAACATCCATTCTGCTTCCGTGGGAAGTCTTATTCCTTCTGCAGCATACTTCACTTTAATTCCAATCAACCCATCGATTCTCCCACTCGCATCTTTCGAAGCACCTGAGTACGAATAAACAGAATCCAATCCGTTCTTTACACTCATGCGATTGCAGAAGAAAATCGCTTCGTACCAACTCACAAAACGAACGGGAGCATCCACAGAATCATTTTCTGCCCCCACGGGCACATAACCCATCAGCGCCTGAAATTCATCTTTGCGAACCTCGTGAGAGTACAGATTGAAATTGCTCGAAAACTTTGCATACATCTTAGGCATTTCATCGCTGGAAGCCCCTGAATCTACACCAAGAGAAATCACTTTGCCAGCGGCATCAAGCTTGATAAATCCTGATGGTAAGTGCTTCGATGAGGGCTTTGACCCAAAGCCAAGTTGTGAGCAAGAACTGACCAGAAAAAGTATAAGAAAGAGAATGCTGTTTCTGTAAAACTTAGAGGACAAAAACGCTCCTTGAATTCCCCAAAAATTAGCTCCAAAATTCATCACTTGATCGCTTAGGGCAATTTTCTATCTTTGGCCGCTCATTCAGACACGTCAACCCGCGGAAAACCATGAAAGACTTGTTACACCACAGAAATATCGGTATCTCTGCCCACATTGATTCGGGCAAGACGACTCTCACCGAGCGCATCTTGTTCTACACCAACCGTATCCACGCGATCCATGAAGTTCGCGGTAAGGACGGTGTCGGTGCTAAGATGGACTCCATGGAACTTGAACGCGAACGCGGCATCACCATTCAGTCCGCTGCGACCTATTGCACATGGAAAGATATTTCCATCAACATTATCGATACACCGGGCCACGTTGACTTCACTATCGAAGTGGAACGCGCACTTCGCGTGCTCGATGGTGCTATCCTCGTGCTTTGCGGTGTTGCCGGTGTTCAATCCCAGTCGATTACTGTGGATCGCCAAATGCGCCGCTATAACGTTCCTCGCATCGCTTTTGTGAACAAGTGCGACCGCGCAGGCGCTAACCCACTTCGCGTTGCTCAGCAGCTCAAAGACAAGCTGCATCATCATCCTTGCGTCATGCAGATCCCTATTGGTCTCGAAGACAAGCTTCGCGGCGTGGTCGATCTTGTCAAGATGAAAGCATTCTATTTCGAAGGCGACGCTGGCAATACAATTCGCGAAGACGAGATTCCTGCAGAGCTCAAGGCTCAAGCGGACGAATACCGCGAGAAGATGCTCGACACCGTTTCTCATTATTCCGATGAGATCATGGAGCTAATGCTTGATGGTCTGGATATCCCTGAAGAAAAGATCATGGCTGTGATTCGCGAACAGACCATCAACATGAACGTCACCCCAGTGTTCATGGGTTCGGCCTATAAGAACGTTGGCGTGCAGAAGATGCTCGACGGTGTGCGCGACTTCCTTCCAAATCCAACCGAAGTGGAAAACAAGGCTCTCGACATCGACAACAATGAAGCCGAACTGGTCATGGAGTCCGTGAACAACAAGCCTCTCGTTTGCTACGCATTCAAGCTTACCGATAGCCGTTATGGCCAGCTGACCTACATCCGTATTTATCAGGGTGAGATTAAGAAAGGCACCGCTATCCATAACATGACCAGCACCAAAAAGGTGAGCGTAGGTCGCTTGGTTCGCATGCATTCTGATGATATGGAAGATATCACCGAAGCAGGCGCAGGCGACATTGTGGCTCTGTTCGGTATCGATTGCGCTACCGGCACAACCTTTACCGATGGCCAGGTTCATGTCAACATGACCTCCATGCACGTTCCAAATCCTGTGATTGAACTCGTGATCGAAGCCAAGAACCGCGACGATCTCGCGAATCTTTCTAAGGCACTCAACCGCTTCACCAAGGAAGATCCAACCTTCAAGGTTGAAGTGAATGCGGAGTCTGGTCAAACGATCATCAAGGGCATGGGCGAATTGCATCTCGACGTGTATGTCGAGCGCATGCGTCGCGAGTATAAGGTTGAAGTTGTGACGGGTAACCCACAGGTTGCTTATCGCGAAACCATCACACGCGAATCCAAGTTCGAATACACGCATAAGAAGCAGACCGGTGGTTCGGGTCAGTTCGCAAAGCTCTCCGGTGTTATGCGCCCTCTCGACCTCGAAGCCAACCCAGAGATCAACTACAAGTTCATCAACTCTGTCGTGGGTGGCCGCATTCCTAAGGAATACATCCCATCTTGCGATAAGGGATTCCAGAGCTGCATGGACGCCGGTTCCTTGATCGGCTTCCCAGTGCTCGGCATTGAAATGGAAGTTGTGGACGGTGCATACCATGACGTTGACTCGTCGGATATGGCGTTCCAGATTGCTGCACGTATGGCCTACCGCGAAGCCTTTGCTAAGGCTGGCGCACAGGTTCTCGAGCCAATCATGAAAGTTGAAGTGGAAACCCCAACTGAGTTCCAAGGCTCGGTTGTTGGTAACCTTTCTCAGCGTCGCGGAACCATCATGGGAACAACCGAGCAGCTCGGCTACACCACCATTATTTGCGAAGTCCCACTTGCAGAAATGTTTGGTTATGCCACTGACTTGCGCTCCATGACACAGGGCAAGGCTGAGTTCACCATGGAATTTGCAAAGTACCAACCAGTACCACGCAACGTCCAAGAAGAACTCATCAAGAAGTTCGGCGACAAGGCACGCGCTGGCGGCCGCTAAGCCAAGCAGATCAAGCTTTCAAAGGCCTCGGCAAATTGCCGGGGCTTTTTTCTTTGTTGAGCTGAATCACAAAAAAAAACAAAAGACCTCGGTAAATTCATCGTTTCTTATTAATTTGCAAACATCAACAAATCCAAAAGAGGAGCCTACATGTCAATTAAAAAAAACATTCTCACAACAACCTTCTGCTTGCTCGCAGCAGCGTCCGTTTCCAATGCACAGTTTGGAGTCAAACTTGGCGCAGGCTATGCAAATATGAGTGGCAGCAGTGACTTTGAAAAAGTATTTGATGGTGGGATTATTGCCCCCATTGTTGGCGTAACCTATCATTTAACCCTTGGCCCTATTGGTGTTAAGCCTGAGTTATTGCTCGAAGAAAAAGGAGCTTCTGGAAAATACGATGATGAAGACTCCACAGGCAAGGCAATCAAAGTCGATGCAAATCTTCATGCATGGTATATTGACGCTCCAATTCTTGCATCTGTTTCGATCCTCCCTACCCTTTCCATTATCGCGGGGCCTTCCATTGGCTATTACATCACCGGAGGAATAAAGGACGGTTCAAAGGATATGAACCTAAATACTTTCATCGATGGAATCAATGCTTATAGTGACTCCACGGAGTCAAAAGCAGCAATCAATAAACTGAATATTGGCTTGGTCGCTGGCGTCCAGTTTATGCTGCCTATTGCTGGCCTTGGTGTTGATGCCCGCTATCAATATGGCCTCACAAATGTAATCGACCATCTTGGCTCGGGCGACAATACAACCAATATGGCTGCAGTTACCTTGACCTACTTGTTCTAATAAATTACTTATGAAACAAAAAAGCCTCTGCATTGCAGGGGCTTTTTTTATGAGTAAAAATTAGAACTGCTTATTGACCTGAAGGTTAAGAACCCAGTTCAAACCAGGATCGGTGTCCTTTAAGAGTAGGAAATCCACAAAGCCTTCTACCTTAGTCGTGTTGTCAATATTTGCGAGAACGCCAGGACCAATCAGGGCATACCAGTTGTCCGAATCAGGTTCATCAGTTCCAGCATAGGCGCTCTTGTTAATCGATAAGAATGTCACATCAGCAAAAGCTTCAAGCGTTGAGCTCAGTTTGTAGCCGGGGCGAAGTTCAACGGTGATCATGTTTCCCCGATCATATTTGTCTTTGTCTTCTGGATACCAAGTATAGGATGCTTCACCGCGCAAGTGCATAATCGTTGAA
>Ga0302293_10000565_pt1 | contig 19586 bp, 20 predicted proteins | sample III_Fen_N2_2_FD_198758 | JGI IMG/M metagenome (GOLD analysis project Ga0302293, IMG submission 198758) | Peat permafrost microbial communities from Stordalen Mire near Abisko, Sweden - III_Fen_N2_2 | ecosystem: Environmental > Terrestrial > Soil > Wetlands > Permafrost | place: Sweden: Abisko...
CTACCGTTTCGCGCTACATGGGACAATCCGGCAGCAATGATGAAATTTCACTCGATGACCTGCTCGACGAGATTATCAAAGCGGGAGACTAGTAAATCGCTTTACCCGACTTTATTTTCAGGAGGTCCAAACATGAATTGGAAAGACATCGATCAGCGGCAACTCATCACCATCATCCTCTGCGCAATCGGTACGTTTATCCTTTCGATCATTCGTGTGCAGGTGGATGCGCCGACATCAGCAATCGGTGCGGTAAATGCCTATGCTTCGCTGCAGGATGTGGGTATTATCGCCTCTGTGATGGCACTCGGATCGCCTTGGGGGATCATTGCGCCCGTGTTTGGCATCGTTATCGGCGATATCGTGATGGGTAGCAAAAATTTCATTATCGGCAATATCATCATCCGCAGCATTATGGCGCTGTTTGTGCTCGCCTTTGCCGCGAAAGTGGATGACTGGAAAAAGAGTTTCGTCATAGCGGGCATCACGCAAGCCATCATGCTGGTGATGTTTCTCGTCTATGACCTCGTCATCATCCGCGAGTTTAAGGTGGTCGGCATCACGCTGCTGATGCAGTTCATTCAGGGTGTTGTTTGTCTGGTGATCGGGGCAGCGTTGCTGCGTTATATGCCGGTCATGCAGCCGGATAAAATGCTGGAGATTCGCCGCCCAGTCGATTGACCGGAGGGAACCATGTTTTTAACAGTTCTGGGTCGCTACGGACCATATCCGCGCCCGGGTGGGGCATGCAGCGGCTACCTTATCGAGGACGGGTCAACGCGTGTTCTGATCGACTGCGGCAGCGGCGTGCTCTCACGGCTGATGGAATACGTTCGCCCCGAACACCTGGACGCGATTGTGCTTTCGCATCTGCACTTTGACCATTGTTCGGATTTGCTCGTGATGCGCTATGCTCTTGACCAACAGGATGGACGCGAAGGGGAAGAAAAGCGGCGCGTGCCGCTCTACTCACCCGCAGAACCGTTTGACACGCTCAAGGTGATCACGACAGGCGCGCTTTATGAGCAGCATACGGTTAAAGGCGGGGACGTGATTCAAGTCGGTTCGCTGTCGTTTGCCTTTACGCCGATGGCGCACCCTGTGCCGACAAACGGCATCCGCATCACCGGCGCGGACGGTGCTGTGCTGTTCTATACGGGAGACACGAAGCCTTATCCCGGTATGGAAATGGGGCCGATGGGCGCAGACGCGCTGCTGGCGGACGCATGCTTCGTGGACGCAACGCAAACCGGTCCTCATATGAACGTAAAAGAAGCGTGCCTACTCGCGAGAAACGCAGGGGTGAAGACGCTGTATCTTACGCATTTATGGGGGAAGCAAGACACCGAAGAAGCAATGAAAAAAGAGATTGACTTTTCCTCAGCAATTGTGGTAAAAGAACGAGGGCGGTATTGTATTTAATGACAATATTGAAATGATCATCACTCTAACGTTTGTAGTTGATGTTTGAAGGCAATATTGCATTTTGGTTGATATCGTTCGCCAACGCTTTCTGCTGGCAGCAGAGAATGAAACTTTTTCGGCGGCATGACGCGCGCTTGCGCGCAGTTCCGCCCGCTTTCTGCGTTTTTTTAAATGCAAGAAAAATCGCAATCAAGCATGAGGTTCTTTTCAATTGGTATGAAAGCATGCTATAATAATTCGATAAAACATGATTGAATATAACAATACGGAGGACTACCATTATGGCAAAAAAGACCATTGAGGACATTGACGTAACGGGTAAACGAGTGCTTGTGCGCGTGGACTTTAACGTTCCGCTCACCGCCGACGGCAAAGTCGGAGACGACAAGCGAATCGTCGCCGCACTGCCGACCATTCAGTACCTGCTGGATCACAAAGCAAAGGTCATTCTCTGCTCGCATCTGGGTCGCCCGAAGGGCGTCACGCCTGAACTTTCGCTTGCTCCAGTTGGCGAGCGCCTGAGTGAGCTTCTGCCTGATACGCGGATCTGGATGGCGGACGACGTCATCGGCGAATCCGCCAAGACCGCGGTTGCGGATATGAAGGAAGGCGAAATCGTCCTTCTTGAGAACGTCCGCTTCCATCCTGAAGAAGAACAGAACGATCCCGCGTTTGCCAAAGAGCTGGCGAGCCTAGCGGATATCTTTGTCTCCGACGCGTTTGGCACCGTGCACCGCGCGCATGCCTCTACGGCTGGCGTTGCGGCCTACCTGCCCGCCGTTGCCGGTTTCCTGATCGGCAAAGAGCTCGGCATCATGGGCAAAGCGCTGGATGATCCGGAGCGCCCGTTTGTTGCTATCCTCGGCGGCGCGAAGGTCTCCGACAAAATCGGCGTCATCACCAACCTGCTCGACAAGTGTGATTCGCTCATCATCGGCGGCGGCATGGCGTATACCTTCTTCAAGGCGCAAGGCTACGAAATTGGTACATCTTTGCTCGACGCGGATAGTATTGAATTGGCAAAAGAAATCATGGCGAAGGCGAAAGCCAAAGGCGTGAACTTCCTGCTGCCGGTCGATAATGTCATCGCGACAGCCTATTCGCCGGATGCCGAATATAAGACGATCGACTCCGACAATATCCCCGAAGGTTGGATGGGTCTCGACATCGGACCCAAGACCCGCGAAATCTTCCGTAAGACGATTCTGGAAGCCAAGACCGTTATTTGGAATGGCCCGATGGGCGTGTTTGAAATGCCCGCGTTTGCTGAAGGCACCCGCGCGGTTGCGCAGGCCTGCGCAGATTGCAAAGGCACGACGATCATCGGTGGCGGCGACTCTGCCTCCGCAGTGAAAAAGCTCGGCTTTGCCAAGCAGATGACGCACATCTCCACCGGCGGCGGCGCTACTTTGGAGTTCCTCGAAGGCAAGGTGCTTCCGGGCGTGGCAGCGCTCAACGACAAGTAAGCGAACGTAACTGCCGCCGGAGCGCTGACGCACTCCGGCGGTTTATTAAGAAAATTTTAGGATCGAGTGAATTTCGATCCGGTTGAACATAAATTTGAAAATAACCAATGTACATCGAAAGGAAACAGAACACCATGAGAAAACCGATCATTGCAGGCAACTGGAAAATGAATATGACCCCCGGCGAGGCAGAGCAGCTCGTTGCTGAGCTCATCCCGCTGCTGAAAGACGCGGCTTGCGAAGTCGTCGTCTGCCCCCCATACGTTGATCTTGCGCTCGTTGGCAAGCTGCTTGTCGGCACCAACATCAAGCTTGGCGCGCAGAATATCCACTGGGCGCCCAAGGGTGCCTTCACGGGCGAAATCAGCGCGGACATGCTGCTGGCTATGGGCGTTACCCACGCCATCGTTGGACATAGCGAGCGTAGACAGTATTTCGGCGAGACGGATGAGACCGTCAATAAGCGCGCCAAAGCCGCACTAGAAGCAAACATCACGCCCATCATCTGCGTTGGCGAAACACTCGAACAGCGCGAAGGCGGCGTCACCGATACCATCGTAAGCAAGCAGACTGTTGCTGCCCTTGCGGGATTTTCGGCGGAAGACGTGATTCGTTCCGTCATCGCCTATGAACCCATCTGGGCGATCGGCACGGGCAAAACCGCCACGAACGACGACGCGAACTCGACCATCAAGGTCATCCGCGACGCGATTGCGGGCGTTTACGGCCAGAAGGTAGCGGACGAAGTCCGGATGCAATACGGCGGAAGCATGAATGCCAAGAATGCCACCGAGCTCATGGCGATGCCGGAGATCGACGGCGGACTCATCGGCGGCGCTTCGCTCAAGAGCGAAGATTTCTCAAAGGTGGTTCACTTCTAATGACGAAACCGATCACCGCCTTAATCATACTGGACGGCTTTGGCTGCTCCACACAAAAAGAATTCAACGCCATCAAAGCCGACGGAGCTACGAATATTTCGCGCCTATGGAACGAGTATCCGCATGTGCAGATTGCAGCCAGCGGCATGGATGTCGGTCTGCCGACAGGTCAGATGGGCAACAGCGAGGTCGGGCACCTCAATATTGGCGCGGGCAGAATCGTCTATCAGGAACTCACGCGCATCACCAAGGCGATCCTGGACGGAGATTTCTTTGAGAACAAGGCGCTCTTGGGTGCAATTGAAAACTGCAAACAAAAAGGAACGGCGCTGCACCTGATGGGGCTTCTCTCTGACGGCGGTGTACACTCTCATAATACGCATCTCTACGCATTGGTTGAGATGGCAAAAAAAGCGGGACTGACGAAGGTCTTCGTGCATTGCTTCATGGACGGGCGCGACGTGCCGCCGAGCAGCGGCAAGGGCTACGTTGAGGAGCTGGACGCGAAACTCACGGAAATCGGCGTAGGCAAAATTGCAACCGTCATGGGCCGCTACTATGCCATGGATCGCGACAATCGCTATGAGCGCGTAGAGAAGGCTTACGCCGCGCTCGTGTACGGCGAGGGGGAAACGGCTGCAAATGGCGAAATCGCCATGCAAAACAGCTATGACAGGGCCGAGACGGACGAATTCGTTCTGCCGACTGTCATTATGGAAAACGGCGCGCCTGTCAGCAAAATCTCCGCGAATGACAGCGTGATCTTCTTTAACTTCCGCCCCGACCGCGCGCGTGAAATCACCCGTACGCTCGTGTTTGACGACTTTGACACGTTCCCGCGCAAAAACGGATTTTTCCCGCTCTATTATGTCTGCATGACGCAGTATGACAAAACGTTTGGAGATCGCGTACACGTTGCCTATCACGCGGATTCGCTGAACAATACGTTTGGCGCATATCTCGCCGAAAACGGGCTGACGCAGTTGCGCATCGCGGAGACTGAGAAATACGCACACGTGACCTTCTTCTTCAATGGCGGCGTGGAAGCGCCAAACCCAGGGGAAGACCGCGCGCTGATTGCCTCGCCCAAGGTAGCAACGTATGATCTCCAACCGGAGATGAGCGCGTTCCAGGTTGCGGACGAAGCCGTCAAACGCATCGAAAGCGGAGTATACGACGTGATGATCCTCAACTTTGCCAATCCAGATATGGTCGGCCACACGGGCGTGATGGAAGCGGCAACCGCCGCGGTTCACACTGTGGACATCTGTGCGGCAAAGGTAGTGGACGCAATTTTGAAGACCGGCGGCCGCTGCATCATCACCGCAGACCACGGCAACTGCGAAAAGATGTGGGATGAGGTGGAGCATGTGCCCTTTACGGCGCATACGACGAACCCAGTGCCTTGCATCCTCGTGGATGACACGCGTAAAAATGTAACCCTTCGTGAGGGCGGCAGATTGAGCGATCTCGCGCCGACGCTGCTGCAGCTGCTTGGGCTGCCGGTGCCGGAAGGGATGACCGGAAAGACGCTGATTGTCGGCTGATTTCGGCGGCTAATTGTCCGTAATTTGGCTCGTTTCTGACCGCATTGAGGCTTGCATTCAAGTCTGGTGCATGTTATAATCACTAGGCTTGGGCGCTGGATTCCAGCGGCATAAGCGCAATATTACTGATTGCTCCGGTCGCGGCAGTAAAACCGCGCGGCTAGGAGATAAAATTGGAGGAATTGTCACAATGAGTACCATAGCGTTTATCTTCCGCATCGCGCTGATGCTGATCTCGATTCTGCTCGTCGTCGTCGTTCTGTTGCAGAAGACGAAGAGTTCTGGTCTTGGCGCCTCTTTCGGCGGGGATACGACTTCCTTTACCACGAAGGGCAAGGCTGCCAGCCGTGAGGCGAAATTGCAGAAACTGACGATCATCCTCGCGAGCATCGTCGGTGTGCTTGCGCTGATACTGACCGTATTATAAGGTCGGCCGAGCGAACCATATGCGGCGTGCCAGTGCGGTGCGCCGCTTTTTTCGGTAGTAGATACCACCCAGAAATCGAGACGGAAATGGACAGTCAACGTCGGTAACATACGCTGCAAAGACACTTGACTTCGTAAGCCAAAACCGATTAGAATGATTGTAAAATAATATATTATTTTCCGTCGGAAAGTGAGAGGGCTGATCCAATGCCCGTAAAACGCGGCGTAAAGCCTGTTGCGCAGAACCGAAAAGCGCGTCACGATTACTTTATCGAGGAAACACTCGAGTGCGGCATCGAACTTTTTGGCACCGAGGTGAAATCGCTTCGCAATGGCGCTTGCAATCTAAAGGACAGCTACGCGCAGGTGAAAAACGGCGAGCTGTTCATTATCGGTATGCATATTAGCCCATACGAGAAGGGTAACATCTATAACAGAGACCCCTTCCGTACGCGAAAGCTGCTGGCGCACAAAAGCGAAATTCGAAAGTTGCAGGTCGCTTCCCAAAAGGATGGCATGAGTCTTGTACCACTCGAACTATACCTCAAAGATGGGCGTATGAAGCTGGAAATTGCGATTGCCAAGGGTAAAAAGCTCTATGATAAACGGAATGCGCTTGCCGATCGCGACGCAGACCGCGAAATGGAACGACGGATCAAGGAGGACAGAACATGAGAAACCTGCCGTTTACGAAGGATGCCTTAGAGGCCATCGTAAGCAAATATCCTACGCCGTTTCATATTTATGACGAAGCCGGCATCCGCGCAAACGTGAAGCGCCTGCAAGAGGCGTTTGCCTGGAACGAAGGCTTTCGCGAGTATTTTGCCGTCAAAGCGCTGCCCAATCCCGTGATCATGAAGCTGCTGTTTGAGAGCGGCTGCGGTATGGACTGCTCTTCGTTGACGGAGCTGATGCTTTCGCGTGCCATCGGTGTGAGCGGGCATGACGTGATGTTTTCTTCCAATGATACGCCGGCAAACGAGTTTGAACTTGCTAGTGAGATGGGCGTGCTGATCAACCTGGACGACATCACGCACATCGATTTTCTGGCTAACAACGGTGGCATCCCTAAGACGGTCTGCTTGCGCTTTAACCCCGGCGGAGAATTTCTGTTGGGCAACACGATCATGGGGAATCCCGGCGAAGCGAAGTATGGCATGACGCGCGAGCAGCTCAGCGAGGCGGTAAAAAAGCTTCTGGCGCTGGGGGCGACCGAATTTGGTCTGCATGCGTTCCTCGTGAGCAACACCACCGACGACGATTATTATCCCGCTCTGGCGAAGAAACTCTTCAAAACAGCGGTGGAGCTGCATGATGAAACCGGCGCAAACTTCACGTTTGTCAATCTTTCCGGCGGTATCGGCATCCCGTACCGTCCCTATGAGAAAGAAACGGATATCCGCTATATCGGCGAAGAAGTCAAACACCAGTATGACCGCATTGTCGCACCGAGCGGGATTCAACTGCGCATCTTCACGGAGCTGGGGCGTTACATCACGGGGCCGTTTGGTTATCTGGTTACGCGCGCCATTCATAAGAAGGAAACGCACAAGAAATATATCGGTGTGGACGCCTGCGCTTGCAATCTCATGCGCCCGGCAATGTATGGCGCCTACCACCACATCACCGTGATGGGCAAAGAAGCAGATCCGTTGACAAACGTTTATGACGTGGTCGGCTCGCTCTGCGAAAACAACGACAAGTTTGCCATCGACCGTCCGCTGCCGAAGACCGAGCCGGGGGATCTACTCGTGATTCATGACACCGGCGCGCATGGCTTCTCGATGGGCTATAACTACAACGGAAAGCTCAGAAGCGCGGAGCTACTGCTCAAGCCGGATGGCGCCGTTTCGCTGGTTCGCCGCGCGGAGTCGCCACAGGATTACTTCACTACATTGGATGTTTTACATCTGCCGCTGTAACAACCGCATTGCTACAACGTCGTGAACAAGCGGAAACATTCTCCCGGATCGCTTGACGCACGCGGCAGACACGATTACAATAAGATTGCGCGGAGTGAAACCGCGCATCCGTGGGGGCGAACCTGGCTTCGACGGGGATCGCCGATGTTGGATAAGCGAGCCGAAGACCCGAACTTCGTTAAAAGCGGGAACAGAAAAAGTAACTGACAAAAATACTTTAGCTGTCGCTGCTTAAGCAGTGACCGTTCGCCTGGGAAAACTTACTGTCTCAGATACGGGCGTCATTTAGGGTAGGGAACGAACCCGCCTAAGCTTTGCAGCGGGCCGGACTTATGAAGCTACTAAAGCCGATATCTTGCCGGAGAGAGATCGGGAGAGGGAATGTTAAACCACCGGATACGCTCGTAGAAAGTCTGGTTGAGGGGTTTTCGGACGGGAGTTCGACACTCCCCGCCTCCACCAAACAAGCACCACTGTTTTGAAAAAATAGTGGTGCTTCTTCTTTTGCTAAAATTAGTAAAAGCAAAGCGTTCAGTCTGCGTTGGCAAATGATCTAGCCCCCGAAAACTGGAAGCTACAATGTTAGGAAAGAGAAAAAAGACTAAAGGAGCTGAAAGTAGATGGCAAGAAAGAGTTACACGGTCGAACCGGGAATCCCATGGGAAAACGATTATATCGAGAGTTTCAATGCTCGCATGCGAGTTGAATTCCTCAATGGAGAGCTTTTTGACACCATGTTTGAAGCGCAAGTGTTGACGAAACGATGGATTCGATACTACAATCAAATCAGGCAGCATTCGAGCCTCGTCGTGAGACCGCCCGCACCTCAATCAGTGGTTCCGTTTGCTGCATAGAATCGATGATTTACTAACTTTGCTCCTGAACCAGATAACGGGGGCAGATCATGGAACCAATGGAACCAACGGCAATAGAAACACTAAAATCTACGTTATGGAACGCTAGATACTCCCCCAAACGATGCAGAACTTCAGCGGATGATCAGAAGCGGGATGAATCGAATTTTTCAGCGATAGGAGCAATCAATGGAACAAATTAAGAACAACGACTATCCAAATGAGGAAAGAATGAAACTCGACGAGGAAGCAATACGATTGCTATGGTCGAAAACGTATAATACCAATGGAAAACCCGATTGGTCACATATTTACGCTTACTATCACGATGATATCGTTTTTCAAGATACGATTCAGCGCATCGAAGGAAAACCGGAGTTTGTCCTGCTTTGTGAACGTCTGACAAAACGATGCAAAGAATTGAAAATGGAGTTAGGCACGATATTTGCAACTGGTAATGAGTTCATGTTCGATTGGACAATGACCATGATGTTCAACAAGTTTCCCAGTACGCCAATCTATGGCTGCACAAAATTGACGTTGCATTCTGACGGAAGGATCATTCGTCAGCGAGACTATTATGACCTTTGGGGTGATATCTTTAACGGGATTCCTTGGTTTAAAAAGCCGTACCGAAAATTTTTACATAAGAAGTTTGGTTAATGTTTCAAACATTGGTACTGGTAGCATGAAGTAAGGAGACGACCCATGGCTGAATCGATAGACATAAAAAAGCCCACCATCGTGGTGAGCAGATGCTTGGGGTTTTGCAAGTGCCGTTATAACGGAGATGTGCTCAGCAGTACTTTCGTCGAGTCGTTAAAGCCGCATGTGAACTACATCACGGTCTGTCCGGAGGTGGAGATCGGGCTTGGTGTTCCGCGCAATCCCGTGCGACTCGTCAACCTAAATGGATCAATCGAGCTCTATCAGCCCGCCGAAAAAAAGATCTATACCGACCAGATGAACCGGTATACCGAGCAATTCTTTGATGCGGTCGGGAACATTCACGGTTTCATTCTAAAAGGGCGTTCCCCTTCCTGCGGCATCAAGGATGTCAAAATCTATTCTGGTGTCGAGAAATCGTCCAGTTCACAAAAAGGCGTCGGAATCTTCGCGTCGCAGGCGATTCTGCGTTATCCCAACCTTCCGATTGAGGAGGAAGGGCGCCTGACAAACTATGCCATCCGCGAGCACTTCTTGACAAAACTTTATACCGTGTTTCGATTTCAGGCCGTGAAGGATTCGCGCTCGATGAAGACGCTGGTGCAGTTTCATTCCGAATACAAGTTTCTGTTGATGGCGTACAATCAGACCCAATTGCGTTTGCTTGGCAAAATCGTCGCCAATCACGATAATAAGCCGATCGTAGAGATCATGGAACAATACGAACAGCACTTGGGATTAGCATTCTCACATCTACCGAGCAGAAGCAACTATATCAATGTATTTCTGCATGTATTCGGTTATTTTTCGGACACACTAAGTGTGAAAGAAAAGTCATTTGTTCTGGATCTGCTTCAGAAATATCGCGAAGATAAAATCCATATGAGCGTGATTCAAAACGTGATGCGTGCCTATGCAATTCAGCACAATCTCGATTATTTGCTGAATCAAGCGATCTGGTCGACGTATCCTGAAGAGCTAATGAATATTAGCGATTCGGGGAACTAATCCGCCAGCCATAATCTCTTTTAGCGTCACAATAGAATACCCGCTTCGTTCAAAAAATCCCGGGTTCGGGCGAAAAGGGCTTGCGCTGCCTCGATATCCCGGGCAGGCGGCGCTAATTCTTCTTCTGTCGTCAGATAAAAGAAGACATCGGTGGTTTGTGTTAAGTCAGGAGACGTTCCAAGATAATATAGCGCTTCGGCAGACACATCGGCAGAATCGGAAAGCTGATCAATGACATTCTTTTTATACCATTGGTACAATCTTCCGTTGGTTTTACCTGTTTCCGTTCGAACCATGCCTGGATGCATTGCGTTGATTGTCACTTGGAAAGGCGCTAACTCGGCAGACAGGAGATGCATGAACAATAACTGCGCCAGTTTTCCTGCGCCATACGCCTGAATGCCGGTATAGTGACGCTTTTTCCATTGCAGGTCATCAAGATCCAAACCCCAGGCCGCAAATCGATAAGCTTCTGAACTCACCAATAGAATTCTTCCGGTTCTGTCTCGCTGATACTTTGGAATCAACAATTTGCTGATGATCAACGGGCAAAGATAATGAACCGCAAAGTTCTCCTCGAGGCCAAAAGAGTTTTCTTTACGCGTTTGTAAGTGTACGCCAGCATTGTGAATCAGTACATCGATCGGTTTTTCCAGAGAAAGAAGATACTGTGCGGCGCGCTGGATATCTGACAGATACGCCAAATCAGCAATAAAATATTCGACCGGAACACCAAATTCTAAGGTTATTTCTCTTTGAACTGCTTCTGATTTCTCCGTATTTCTATTAATCATCAGAACATGAGCGCCCATAGACGCATACTTGCGGGCGGTTTTGTATCCAATCCCCGATGTTGCGCCGGTTATCACGACAAGTTTATCCTGAAAAGATTCCGGATTAAGTTTCGGTGCGCGTTTCATGTTTTTGAACATTGCATTTACATTTGACCACTTGTATTTAGCCCAATATTTTCTGATACCAGCGTTCATAAAACAACTCCCTTGTATAGTAATCAAAATGTGATGAGAATCCGTTCATTCTCTCGACCAAACGAACAGAATAACCACGACTCTATATTGTATTATCGCATAATCTATGGTTCAATATCACCATGAAAAAATATAAATTAACAAAAATCATCCTGGTTGTCTTCTTAGTCATCATGGCTGGAATGATAGGTGCTGCCATCTTTTTCAAAGATGCATTTGTTGCGCTCATGAAACAGCCGGTTCTGCTCAGTCATGCTCGTTTCATCCATATTGCAGCAGCTACCATATTCTTTTCCAATGCAGTGGTAGGCATGATTTGGGAACGCCGGAGCCTTGCCTCGAATAACAAGGAAATCATTCTCTATACCTACAACACGGTATCGTTTATAGACTCCATGCTATCATCTCCACTGATCGTCCTTTCTTTGCTGGGTGGACTCTCACTTAGTTTTCAGTTAGGCGATCTGATGCAGATCGGATGGTTATCCGTTAGCTTTCTTCTTTTTCTATTCTCAGGTGTGATCTGGGTTACAACCGATATTACAACACAGTATAAGGTCAAGCGACTCATATCTGGCATGCGTGAGGAAGAGAAGACGCTTCCACCTGAATTGATTCGTGTCATGAATCTGCGATGGTGGATCGGGATCGCTGGCGTTTTACCCTTGGCTGTTGCTTTCATGCTAATGGTGTACAAACCGGACATGACGGCTGTTGCAGACTGGTTCAGATAGCTGTCTGTATTACGTGAAAAGCCGAAAAAACTCAAAAACCTTCTATCGCTTTATCCTACGATTGGAGGCTCTTTTCTTTCAATGCCCGTTTTGGGGGTTCAGTTCACCTGAAAGGGTTTGTTTTGTTTTTGGAGCGAACCAGTAAATGTAGTATAATGAATGAAAACAATACTACTACTATAACTCAGTGATAGATCTAGATAATCAAGAAAACAGCAAGGAGCATCAACATGGCTGACGATACGAAACAAGAGCAAGCAGCGGAAGTTCTCGACGAGGAAGAAGTTCAGCGTCGGTTTGATCAAAGCAAAGAGAAGGCAAAAAAACTGCTCGAAAACAAGGACAAGATGGATCACTTTCTCGAACGGCTCGAGAAAAAATTAGCGCATATTCCGATAGTCGGGGGAATGTTATCTGAAATTCCGACTCTGATTGCGCTTGTGAAGGCATTTATCGAAAAACGGTATTTGGATATTCCGATCGGATCGATCATCGCAATCGTTGGCGCGCTGATTTATTTTCTGAGCCCAATCGACCTGCTGCCGGATTTCCTTCCGGCAATCGGGCTGGTGGACGACGCGGCCGTGATCGCCCTTGCGTATAAACTGGTTCATGATGATGTCAAAGAATACAAGGCGTGGAGAGAGAAGAACAAGCTGAATTGACGGCAATTGGTGCTCGCCGATTACGGATCTCGTGGTAAAAACATCTCGCTTAATCTAAACATACTTGACGTTTTTTCGGTGGAGAGTTAGTCCCGCGGCGTGCTATACTCACGCCAGAAGCGAGGCAAAATTTTTTATGACAGACTACGAAAAATACACGGCTCTGGTGGAAAAAGATGCTGCTTTTGACGGCGCGTTTTTCGCGGCAGTGAAGACGACCGGCATCTTTTGCCGAACCACCTGCACCGCACGCAAACCCAAACAGGAGAACGTCAGCTTTTACGATACGGTGCACGATGCGCTGGCCGCGGGATATCGCCCCTGCAAGATTTGCAGGCCGATGGAGAGCGCAAATCAGATTCCGACAGAGATTGCGGAGCTGCTCAGCGAGGCGCAGAACAAACCGCAGTTTCGCATCACCGAATGGGAGCTGCGCCAGCGCGGTTTTGACCCGAACACACTGCGCCGCTGGTTTTTGAAGCATTACGGCGTGACCTTTCAAGCATTTTGCCGGATGAATCGCATCAACGCGGCATTTGGCGCAATGAAGGACGGCGGCAGCGTGCTGGATGCGGCGCTGGAAAGCGGATATTCCTCCGCGAGCGGCTTTGCAACGGCGTTTGACAAAATCATCGGCACCGCACCCGGCAAGGCAAAGCGGGATCCGAAGAACGTGCTCATCTACCAGCGATTCGACGCGCCGCTGGGTCCCATGGTCGCGATTGCGAGTGATCAGGGGCTTTGCCTATTGGAGTTTGGCGACAGGCGCATGCTGGAGAGTGAGTTCGCCGACCTGCAGCGTCGGCTGGACGCGGTGTTGCTGCCCGGCACAAATCAGTACACGGAGGAAGCCGTGCGGCAGATGACGGAGTATTTCGCGGGCACGCGCAAAACGTTTGACGTTACGCTGCACGCGCCGGGGACTGCGTTTCAGCAACGGGTCTGGGCGGCGCTTCGCGAGATTCCGTTCGGTGAAATCCGCTCCTACGGCGAGATTGCGGCTGCTATTGGCGAACCCAAGGCGATGCGCGCGGTCGGCACAGCAAACGGTATGAACCGCATCGCGATCATGATTCCGTGCCATCGGGTCATCGGGGCTGACGGGGCGCTGACGGGTTACGGTGGCGGACTCTGGCGCAAGGACTGGCTCCTGAAACACGAAGCAGAATTTCGGTGACAAAACAAAACAAAGCCCTCGCGGGCTTTGTTTTTTGTGTTACGCCTGTTTTAGCTTTGTTAGCCTGCCGGCTTTAAAACGAGTTAAATCGTTGGTTTTGATAACAGCGGTTTGCCTTTGATCAACCGCAATATCCCGTCCGAAACCCAGGTTAATCCAAGACTCAATAGAGTGATGATCAAGAAGAGCGCGAGGTTGTCGAGCACAGGATGGTGCAGGCCGAGAATGTGCTGATATAGGATCAACAGCAGTTCCTGCGTGCAGTAAAACGTGAGGCTGATCGTGCCAAAGAAAGTGAAAAATTTCTTTAAAAACGGAATATCGCGCCGGATCAGACGCTTGGAAACCCAAGGCACAAGAAACACGATGCCCAGCGTAAGCAAAATATTCGGAAACGCAGCATTGGAAACAGGAATGAGGAGCTCCATCTTGCGTACGTTGGTCAGGTAGCTCAGGAAGATGCCACACAGGAGAGTCACTAGCATGAGCGCGGGAAACCAACGCGGCAAGGCGTCGTCGCCATCTTTCATCTTTTGCCCGCAGAGCACACCGATGAGAAAAATCGGAATTCGGTTCGTAAACCCGTAAAAATCCTCTCGAAGCGTGTTTTTGAGCAGGATTGAGGCAGCAAGCCAAAGCGTCAGCACGACGAGCGTAAAGCGCGTTTTATGTTTGCTGCGCGAGAAAAAGTAGTAATAGGCGGGAAAGAGCAGATACAACGTCAGGATAGCTGGCACATACCATAAAAAACCGTAGATCGACTTTGTGTAGAAAAACACGCCGGAAATGCGGGATAGAAACAGGAGAATGTCCCAGTGCTGCACCAGCGCGTAACACACGGCCATGATCAGGTACGGAATTATGATGCGTTCAAGGCGTCGCTTGTAAAAGCCCCACACAGTGTCTTTTTTAATTGAAAACACAAGCCCGCCGCCGGAGAGAAAGAAGAAGAGATCGACACCCGCAAAGCCGATGTATTTCACGATGGATTCCATGCGGCCGAGCACAGGAACGCTGCCAAAAACCGGAATCCAGACATGGTAGATATAGATCCACAGCGCGGCAAAACCCATCAACCCCTGTTTCATCGCGAATGTATCAGAGATTCGCATCGGCTGAATCGTATGGGACGGTTGAATGTTTAGCTGTTCCATGCGGATATCCTTTGCTTGATTTACTCTCTCGCGGGCAAGCCGCTGATAAATTTTACACCAAAAACAATATGCGGCACAAGCCCCGTTACCATTTAAACTTGTCTCAACGCGCGGAAAAAAGTATCTGTTTCACGCCTTTTATGCATCTGCTGTACGGGAACAGCAAAAGCGAGTAGAATAGTACTATCGACAAAAAAGCGAGGAAATCGGCATGAAAACAGGAATTGTTGCGGCAGCGATGGTAGCTTATAACGCAGGCGATGCGCGCAGGGTAAACCACCTGCTCAAGGTGTTCGGCTTTGCCAAGACCATTGGAGAAGCGGAAGGGCTAGACGAAAAAACACAGGAGATTCTTGAAATTGCCGCGCTGACGCACGACATCGGCATCCGCATCAGTGAGCAAAAATACGGCAACAGCTCCGGCGAACATCAGCAAATAGAAGGCCCGGCGGAAGCCAGAGCGTTGCTGCTGACGCTTGGGACGGATACGGCAATCGTCGAGCGTGTTTGCTGGTTGATTGCGCACCACCACACATATACGGAGATACAGGGCATCGATTATCAGATTTTGGTCGAGGCGGACTTTCTCGTCAACGCATATGAGGACGAAATGGACGTGGACGCGATCCGAACCATGCGCGACAAGCTCTTTCGCACCAAAACTGGCGTCGATCTGCTAAATTTGCTCTATTGTTCTGACGCGATTCGCCCGTAACGCTATGCAATTTGCGCTCGATATGGTATGATATCGGTTGTTTTGAATGGAAAGCAGGTAATGAATCATGATCAGCGCAAACAACGTATCCCTTCAGTTCGGCGGCAAACCGCTCTTTGAGCATGTGGACATTCAGTTCACGAGCGGAAACTGCTACGGCCTCATCGGCGCGAACGGAACGGGGAAATCAACGTTTCTACGCATACTCTCCGGCGAACTAGAGCCAAACAAGGGCGAAATCTCCGTTACCCCCGGCGAGCGCATCGCCGTGTTGCGGCAGGATCACTACGCCTTCGACCGCTTTACGGTAATGGATACTGTCATCATGGGGTATGAGCGGCTGTATGAAATCATGCAGCTCAAGGAAGAACTCTACGCGAAAGAGGATTTTGACGACGCAGACGGCATCCGCCTTGCCGAGCTCGAGGGCGAATTTGCCGAGCTGGATGGCTGGAGCGCGGAGTCGAATGTTGAAATTCTACTCAACGGTCTCGGCATACCCGCCGCGCTGCACTATGCACCCATGGCGGAGCTGGACGGCCCCGTCAAGGTGAAGATTCTGCTTGCGCAGGCATTGTTTGCCAAGCCGAACATCCTGCTGCTGGACGAGCCGACCAACAACCTCGACATCTACGCCATCCACTGGCTGGAAGAATTCTTACTTAATTTTCCGAATACCGTCATCGTGGTTTCCCATGATCGACATTTTTTGAATAAAGTCTGCACGCACATCGTAGACATCGACTACGGCAAGATGCAGATGTACGTCGGCAACTACGACTTCTGGTATGAATATACCCAGCTCGCCGCGCGGCAGGAAAAGGACAAGCGCAAGCAAAACGAGGTGAAGGCAAAGGAACTGCAGGAGTTCATTGCGCGCTTCTCCGCCAACGCCAGCAAGAGCAAGCAGGCGACCTCGCGCAAGAAGATGCTGGACAACCTCGACATGGGCAACTTTGCGCCTTCTTCGCGGCGCTATCCGTTCATCCACTTCAAGCCCGACCGCGAGGTGGGCAACGATATCCTCTCCGTCACCGGGCTGACGAAGAACATCGGCGGCAGAAACGTGCTTAACAACGTGAGTTTCGTCGTCTGCGGCGGAGACAAGATCGCGTTTGTGGGCGAGGATGAACTCGCGCGCACCACGCTGTTTCAGATTCTGATGGGCGAAATGGAGCCGGACGCAGGCAGTTTCAAGTGGGGCGTAACCACCACGCAGGCATACTTGCCGAGCGATAACTCGGCGTATTTTGACGGCGTGACGTATACGCTCGTTGATTGGCTCAGACAGTTTTCCAAGGATCAGTACGAAACCACGATCCGCGGCTGGCTGGGACGGCTGCTGTTTTCCGGCGAAGATGCGCTCAAGGAAGCGCGCGTGCTCTCCGGCGGCGAGAAGAACCGCTGCATTCTCGCCAAGATGATGCTCTCCGGCTCGAATGTGCTCATCCTCGACGAGCCGACAAACCACCTCGACCTCGAGGCGATCACCGCGCTCAACGAAGGCATGACGGAGTTCACGGGCGTGATGCTCTTCACCTCGCACGATCATCAGGTGACGCAGACGGTCGCCAACCGCATCATGGAGATTCTCCCCAATGGTGTGATCGACAAACGCGAAAACTATGATGAATACATCGAAAACGAAGATGTGAAGAAGCAAAGAGAGCTTTGGAGCTAAGAAACAATACGAACATAAAAGGGTGCCGTCGGCTGACGGCACCCTCTTTGAATTGAATTTGTTTAGTTCTTCGGCAACGGGACGGGAATTTCGACGAGGGGTGTAAAGTTCGTTTTGTTTTCATCTCCCGATTCACGATTTACCACAGTATAGACATCGCCCGCGATTAAATTCACCCCATTCAGTGTTTCATCGTACACATGGATTAATTTTAATACCAGCGATTGAATACTATCATATTGATCAGGGTAAATGGGAAGGATGTACCGCTGTTCTCCAATTCCCCAACTATCAGGTCGTGGCACTTCAGATAAAAACGTTCCATTGATATACATATCTGCTACATTTCCAATCTTATGGAACGTGTTTTGCACGCTGCGATTTGAGGAGCGAAGCAAACCATCGATCATATCTTGCGTCCAGTTACTTGGCGCTGAAGAAAGTGTAAGAACAATGCTTATCCCAGTTGGCAGATATTCATATTCTGCATGCAGAACAACTCCATTCAACGAAACTTTTTGCGTGCCGATTGTCCAGCTCGAAATGGAACCATCTTCAGCAAATATCATATTATCTACTGTAAGATACGTTTCGCCTGAAAGCGGGATATCGCCCTCCTGCAATTCTGCTGACGAAGTATTTCCCTTCGTTGTATCAAACGTGAACGTATGTGTGACGATCGCGACCGTCGCGCCGTAATCCATTGCGTCTTTTTCGCAGACGCGGATGTTTTGCGTGATGGTTAGCTCACCGTCGGGGAGCGGTTGTGCTGGATCAATGTCAAAATCGGAGTACAGCACGACATGATCGGCGCTCGCAAGTGTGGCTTCATCTTGAATCGGCGTGATGCCGTCCCCGCTGACCTGGAGTGTATAAACGGTCGGATCACCCGCAATGGTATAGGTGGCATCGTCCGTCAGTGCATCAACAAGTAGCTTACTGCCGGATTTCATGCCGAAGTTTTCCATAAACTCCCGCACGTGCTCGTTTGTCGTAAAGAGATTTGTGTTCCAGATAAGTTGGTTTCCGTCGTAGAGCACCTCCGCAATCTCCGGGCGAATGTCGCGAAGCCAGCCCCAATTTTCTTCCGAAAACGGAGCATATCCGTTTTGTGCGCGATAGTCGATAAACTCCTGCGCGTTCGGTAAATCCGTCATCAGCGTGATGTTATACTCGCTGTCCTGCGGAACCGCAGCGGCAATCGCCTCGTCAACCGAGGGGACAGGGGTTCGCTCCGCCGGGTCCTCACTCATATACCGACTAGGCGTAAACACCCGGCCAAGAAACTCCGAAACCGCGAGCGCGGCTTTCGGGAATGCTACAAAGAACATAATGACCGCGAGCAGACATGCCGCGATTGGAACTAGCGTTCTGCGAATGCGGTTGCGGGTAAGCGTCCTCGGCGCGGATTTTTTCATCACGCTCGCGCGTATACGGCGGGCGGCGCCGCCGGAAAGCGGCAGCGAGGATACGTCGGAGAGCAAGCGCTGGGTTTGCCCGACGCTGAGTGAGGGGAAGCGAAAATCAAATTTATTCTTCATAGAGATTTCCCCCTTTCGTGAGGCGGTTGAGCTTTGCTAAAGCGCGACGAAGGCGCTGGTCGATTGTGTTTTGCTTGATGCCAAGCAGCTTTGCAATCTCTTTACTCGGCAGATTGAAATAGTAACGGTAGAGGATGATCTTGCTGTCCGGCTCTCCAAGTGAGAGCACCGCGTTGATCAGTTCTTCCGCCTCCAGATTGTTAAGGGCGGAATTTTCCGTCTCTTCGGTTGATTGCGCAAAGTCATCCAGCGGGACTTCCCGTGCGCCTTCGCGCTTCTTGAGGCGATTAATGGCGAGGTTTCGCGCCGTTGCGCAAAGGTAGGCCTTCACCGAACCTTGCGAAAAATCGAGCCGTTCGCGGCTATTATAGACAACGAGAAACGCATCGCTGACGCATTCTTCAATCTCCTCGTGAGAAGAGCGCCCGAGCACTGCGGCGGCAGCATGGTAAACCAACCCCGTATACGCGCCGAGCATTTGGTTCAGCGCGCGTTCCGGATCGCGCCGGAGCAGATCGGTGACAGCATCCATAATGGAACCTCCTGTGTGAAATTGAGAATTCTCACCCAATATATCTATATTACGCGTAAAAATCTGACAATGGATGTGAGCATTTAGAAAATTTTGATCGTCCTCTTGCCTGCGATCTTACAAAGTGATACCGTTAATAGAAACACAAAGAAAAGAGATTTATTATATGCGTGAAATAGGAGAACTACTCGGCGTACTAACCG
>Ga0302293_10000566_pt1 | contig 19520 bp, 17 predicted proteins | sample III_Fen_N2_2_FD_198758 | JGI IMG/M metagenome (GOLD analysis project Ga0302293, IMG submission 198758) | Peat permafrost microbial communities from Stordalen Mire near Abisko, Sweden - III_Fen_N2_2 | ecosystem: Environmental > Terrestrial > Soil > Wetlands > Permafrost | place: Sweden: Abisko...
GGATAGGAACCCATCTGCCATTTGTGGCGGGTGGGCTCTTTTTCGTTTTAAAAAAAGAAGGCAAACCGATGATAGGTTTCTATGTTGAAAGAGGTGCGTTCTATCGATGGTAAGCAACAGATCAATCGATGAAGTGAAGTGCTTCTGCATGACTTATCTCTGAATGATGAGGAGCTTCGATACATGATTGGTCTGTAGTATGCCTTATCGAAGAAGCCCTCCTATGTCCCTCGGAATTGATTGTTTATACTCCCAAATACATCCATAGATCGCAAACCAAGAATGCCTATCACTGGCAATTCAAAAAAACGCTGACAAGCTTCGTTCTTAAGCCTGTCAGCGTTTTCGTTCATTACGGTTGGTTACTGTTCGTAAGTGTATGCCAGCACAACGCCTCCGAGATTATCAAGGCTGGCGATGTAGCTGCTTGCGGGGTTGGGTACCGGGAGATCATAGGTTGCCGCATCTTCCGCTTTTACTCGATAAATCTCATAGCGCAATGCGCCATCCTCGTAAATACAGATATGGGGATGGGCAATCAGAAATTCGACATATTCCTCAAGGCAGTAGTCCATAATTTTCATGGCAACTGCATGCGGTTTGCCAACATACCGATACACATTCAATTGCGCGCTTACACCGGTTTTGTAGCTCTTGTCCTCACCGCCCAGAACAGGGAAATCAATCGTGGGGAAACGAAACACTTCACCATATTTCCAACAGTTGTTGATGAACCATTTCCCTTGATCGGTATCCATAAATTTCGCTTGCGCAACTTTGGGATCAGTCTTATTGTAAAGGGCTAACTTGAAAGAAAGCCCCGTTTGGAATTCGCTTGTGCCGGGATAGTTAACAGTCTTTTTTGCCTGCTCAATGAGGATATCACCGCTGTATTTGGAACTGAGTTTATCCATCTGCTTATTGAAAAGCTCAGTCTGCGTATCGTTGCTTCGATAAGCCTCGCGGATAATATAATCAGCAAGTCCGGCAGCACCGGCATCGGTGATCATGTTTTGTAATGCTTCATTCGCCACGGGGAAAAGCCTTACGCTATTATCTGCCACGGCAATTTTCCAACCGCTGGAGTTGCCAACACCCACTAGCGTGCTGTCACTGAAATCAGCGGGCAGGGGATGCCATGCATTGACCAGTAGCAGGCCGCCGTTGATCAGGCTTGCGCGATCAAGGGTAACCGTACTGGTGTTTTCCAGATCTGCGTTGCCCTGATCTTCCAGGCGCCAAGTTTTGTCATCCAGCTTGATTTCCCAGAAGGGAAGATCAGCGGTCGAAACTTCGCCCGTCTGAGGATCGATTGTTTTATTGTGGCTGTCGCGCAGCGTATTCATCTTGGCGTCAAAGTCCTGAACACCATCGGTGTTCAGTTTGTCGACCTGCGCGCGCTTTGCTTTGTAATCGCTTTGCACGGCGGCATTGCAGATGAAAAAGATTGCAGCACTTACGACCACCACAGCCACGAGGATGACTGTAACGCGCAATAGCAAGGTGTAGGGGTCTCGCTTCATTTTATGGATTTTCTTGTTGGAGTTGATTCGCATAGTCACCACCCAATCCTTGTTCATGACCCAACGCAGGCCATCAGTTGGTCAGGCGCCCAAAAACCTCGTAAATATGTTCCAGTTCCTGTGCACTGCTATAGGTGAGCGTGATTTTTCCCTTGCGCTCGGTACCGCTGAGCGATGTTTTTACACCGAGGGCTTCGCGCATCGTATCCTGAAGAGAACTCAATTCCGCGCTCAAACTTTGGGGAGCCATCGGTGCAGTATGCTCACGGGAAGGAAGCTTTTGCGCGATTTCCTCTAGTTTGCGCACATTATACTCGTGAAGCACACACTGGTGCGCCAGCTCGAGTTGGCGGCTTTCAGGCATCACGCCGGCCAGTACACGCGCATGACCGGCGGAAAGTTCACCGCCAATCACCATATTGATGATGCCCTCCGGCAGGGAAAGCAACCGAAGCAGGTTGGCAACAGCCGGGCGGCTTTTGCCAAGCCGTTTGGCTGCTTCTTCCTGTGTGTAGCCGCATTGCTGCATCAGGCTTTTAATCGCCTGCGCCTCCTCAATGGAGTTGAGATCCTCACGTTGGAGGTTCTCAATCAAGGCAGCTTCCATCTGCTGTTCTTCAGTCAGGTTGCGCACGATGCAGGGTATCGTTTCCAGCCCTGCAATGCGCGCGGCACGGTAGCGCCGCTCACCGGCTATTATGCGGTAGCGTGTGCCGTTTTCGACCACAAGGATAGGCTGTAAAACTCCTGCCTGACGGATGCTCTCGGCCAGTTGCTCGAGTGAATCCTTATCAAAATCTTTGCGGGGTTGAGAAAGGTTTGGGTCGATATCCGCAATCGGAATGTCACGCACCGTTGTATCCAGAAAATCATCACTCTGCGGAAGGAGGGCGTCCAAGCCCCGTCCCAGTCCGGTTTTCTTCATGGATGGTTCCCCCTTCTACCCAGAAATAGAACGTCTTGGCAGGCGCTATTCATTCCGATCGAGGATTTCTCGCGCCAGTTGGCGATAGGATTCCGCTCCTAGGCTTTTGGAATCATACAAATGAATGGGCATTCCATGGCTGGGTGCTTCGCCAAGCCTTACGTTGCGAGGAATGGCGGTGGAATAGACTTTGTTTTTAAAGTGTTTCTTAACGGAATCGACCACCTGCAGGCCGAGATTGGTTCGCCCATCCAGCATGGTAAGCAGCACGCCTTCAATATCCAATCCGGGGTTAAAGGTATGTTTCACGCGATTAATGGTATTGACAAGGCTGGATACACCTTCCAGCGCATAATACTCACATTGGATAGGAATCAGCACGCGCTGCGCTCCCGCGAGCGCATTCACGGTAAGCAAACCCAATGAGGGAGGGCAGTCAATAAAGATGAAATCATATTCTCCTTCGATGGTTTGCAACGCTCGCTTCAAACGGAACTCGCGCTCGTCCATATCCACCAGTTCCAGTTCCGCACCGGCTAGCCGAATATCGGCGGGTGCTAGCCGAAGGTTGGGGATACCGGTTTCTATGATGATCGCGGCTAACGTTGTGCGCCCCATCAACGCTTCGTAAACTGTGGAGCTGCCTGCACGCAGACCTAAGCCGCTGGTTGAGTTTCCCTGAGGATCCAGATCGATCAAGAGGATTTTCTTGCCGATCTCCGCAAGGCAGGCGGTCAGGTTAATTGCCGTAGTGGTTTTTCCGACCCCACCTTTTTGGTTGGTGATGGCAATTGTCTTTCCCATATCATCAATCCTCATCTCAGTTCTACGATCGCTAAAGTCTTCATTATTCTACCGTTTTTTGCGGGAAATGTAAAGAGCGCTCTATGGAAAACCGCACAGCCGATTGCGGTTGTACGGTTCTATGGTTGTTTAAAAGGAAAGCGATACTTCTGCATCCCCATCTTCGCCATACACATCCAGAACGGTGGACTCAATTCCGTTGGATTTACGCGTGCTCTCCAATAAAAGCTGAGCGTCCACATCACCCCCGGCGGCTTTAAAATCGGTTAAAGCGCTTTGCCAAGTATCTGTAAACTCTTCCAAAGAAAGACCGGAGTTTTTGATATATCCCGCTATTTCGCGGCCGACATAGCGTAAATGCCACGGTTCGTAGGGCACCATCGTGATATCTTCCTTGCTTTGCGGATAGCGGAGGATGAAGCCGTAGGCATAACAACTTGCTTCCATCCATTGAGCCTCCGGTGTCTGATAGAAAGAATCATTCATGTATTTGTTTGTGGCGCTATAATCGACGCTCAACACGTCACAGGCAAGTCCCGTCTGGTGCTCACTGGCGCCTGGAGGGCTGCTGATGCCGTCATCTTTGCCGCCGTTGCGGGCAAGATAGTTGTTGTAGGTGGTTTCCTGTGTGCCATAACTGCGATAACCGCTTTTAAGCAGCAAGCGCAAGCCGGTGCTGCTGTTAAACTGTTTATCTGACCACGTGCCGTCACTGCCTTTGACTTTGTAGGTGTAATCCGTTACAAGCAGAGCATCCGCAAACATTTGCTCCAGCGCTTGCGCCGCTACTTCCCGAAGCTCAATCTTTGCGCTGGAAGCACACTTGACGTTGACCTTCACCAGATCAGTCGGTTTATAGCTTGCGTCCACCATATGGCTTCGGTTAACGAGAATCGCGTGATCACTTTGCAACTCCGTCAGTGAAACTAAAAAAGTCCATTGTGTTTCTGATAAAGCAAGGGGCAAACAGGCAAAGATAGCCAATGCGAGGAGTATGGCGGTCAGTCTCTTCATGGGAGCACCTCACTCGTTTGTTTGATCAGGAAATCATAGGTTTCCAGCCGATGAGCCGAAACGTAAGTCTCCATCGCCTCGCCTGACTCGATTATTTCCTTGGCATACTGTTTGCCAACATAGCGCACATGCCAAGGCTCAAAAGCGTAGCCCGTAATATCCGTTTTATCTTCCGGATAGCGAATGATAAAACCGTAAAGGTAGGCATTTGCGGATATCCATTGACCTGCCTTGGTTTTTCCAAATCCGGAGTTCAACTGAGAGCCGCCTTTTTGCGCAAGATCCATGGCCATGCCCAACTGATGCTCGCTTGAGCCGGGCAAAGCAACCAGGGAATCGGCGGTTGCTTCATCGGTTTTCTGCTGTTTGCGAGAATAGATGGTCTGCTGTTTGGCATAGCTGCGATACCCTGAAACCGATGCCAACCCGACTTTATCCGCTTTGGCGGCTGCAAACATCTCTTCCAGTGCGGAAGCGGCGATATCCTTCATGGATTGTTTCATGCCGTACACATCAACGAAGCGAACATCGGGGATATAACTCCCGCTGATCGTATGCTGACGATTAACCAGATAAAAGGTGCCATCGATGTTTTTATCAGGCATTGCCATATCCATGCCGCCCTTCAGCAGTGTGGCGGACAACGCAACAATGGAAACAATCTTCTCGAGGATCAAAAATTTCACGCTCCCAGCAAATGGTTCAAAACACAACTAGTCCTTTTCGTCGTCCATCAGACGAGCTCCTTCTTTACACGCACTTTTTACAAATCGTTCGTCCGCGTGCAATTCCACAAGCACGCCGTCTTCACGGTGTTCCTGTGAATAGATACCCCCGGTACGATGCAATTTATCCAGCAAACCATAGTTGGCGAAGGGAATCAACAACCGGTAGGTTTTCATACCTTCATTCAGCGTAGCTTCGATACGGTTGAGCAGATCATCCACGCCTGCACCGTCCACCGCGCTGATAGGTACAGCTCCGGGTAGCGTATCCGGTGTGGGCGGGAAGAGGTCGCATTTGTTGAGGGCATCAATGCGGGGAGCATCCATTGCGCCTAAACTTTCCAGCACTTCCAGCACGGTTGCATGTTGTTGCGCCATCTCTGGGTTCGCCCCGTCGGAAACAATCACGATCAAATCTGCCAAAGCGGCTTCCTCCAGAGTGGAGCGAAACGCCTTCACCAGTTCATGGGGCAGTTTGCGGATAAAACCGACGGTATCCACCAATAGAGCTGTTCCGCTGTGGGGGAGTTCTATGGGGCGGCTGACACTGTCCAGTGTGGCAAACAGCTCATCCCGTACATAAACGCTTGCGCCTGTCATACGGTTAAAAAGAGTGGATTTGCCCGCGTTGGTATAACCTACCAGCGCCACAACCGGCGTTTGCCGCTTTTCCCGATCCTGCCTGCGCAAGGTGCGCTGGCGTTCAAGGGTATTGAGCTGTTGTTCCAAATCATTCAGTCGTTCGCGGATTCGGCGACGGTTGACTTCCAGCTTGCTCTCGCCGGGGCCGCGTGTGCCGATGCCACCAGCCAGGCGGCTGAGGGCCAGACCTTGCCCCAGCAGTCGCTGGGAGCGGTATTTGAGCTGTGCCATTTCCACTTGCAGTTTGCCTTCGCGCGTGTTTGCCCGTGCTGCGAAAATGTCCAAAATCAGCGCGGTGCGATCGACAACCTTGATGCGAAGCAGTTCTTCGAGATTCTTTTGCATCGCGCCGCTGAGTTCCTCGTCAAAAATTACAACATCCGCTTTAAGCGCCTGACAGGTAAGCGCAAGTTCTTCCGCCTTGCCCTTGCCGATGCAGTACGTTTTATCCGGCTTCTGGTGCTTCTGAAGAACGGTCAGCAAGGTTTCAGCTCCAGCTGTTTTGGCCAGCGCGCGTAATTCCGTAAGGGATTCCTCACTCTCGATGCCGACGAGGATCGCCTTTTCAATCGAACTGGCAGTCTGTCGATCTTCAATGAGAAACTCCTCATCAATCTCTTCGATTTTGGCAAGCCACTCCGAGTCTGGGAGACGGTTGGCATTTACAAGTTCCGTACGCAGTACGTCGCCATGATTGGCGGGATTGAGAAAAGCAGCCTGTGCGTCGGAAGGGTGACCGTTTTCATCCACCCCAACGGCGCAGATGGCATCAAAGCGCATGGAAAGCAGGGCACTCACATCCACATCGCTCAATTGTCCTGAACCGCGCGGATGGGTATGTATACAGCGAACCATGGAAAGACGCCGGTCGCTGCGACGCAAACGTACATCCGGCAGATCAACGCTATCCGCTTTGCCGATGAACAGGTCAACCACTTCGCCGTAGCGGGTAATGTAGATGGCAATTTCGCGGTTAAGAAAGGCAGAATAGCCGCAGAGCTGCGAAAGCAGATCCCGCGGTATAAAATGATCGGACGGAATCGGAAAGTCGTAAATGGCTTTCAACTCTGTCAATATGGTGTTGCGAACCCCATCAATATTTCCATGGATATCGGGCATATGAATTCCTTTCGCTTACACAGGGGTACGTGCATGAACAGGCCAAAGCGCAAGCCAAGCCGGCGCATTGATATCGCCGGCCTGATGCTGTGTTTGGCTCCGTCCAGGCATCAGCCCTGCGGATGCTTCGTGTGATAATCTTCAAGTGCGGCGTGTATTGCTTCCTCCGCCAGCACGGAACAGTGCATTTTAACGGGAGGCAGTCCGTCCAGCGCCTCGGCGACCGCTTTGTTTGTTAAGCTTAGCGCTTCATCTACGGTCTTGCCCTTAATCATTTCTGTGGCCATGCTGCTGGTTGCGACGGCGGCGCAACAACCAAAGGTTTTGAATTTAACATCAGTAATGATGTTATCTTCTACCTTGATGTCCATTTTCATGATATCGCCGCATTTAGCGTTACCGACAGTTCCTGTGCCGGAAGCGTCGGGGATTTCACCGACATTGCGGGGATTTTCAAAGTGATCCATGACTTTCTCAGAGTACACAGTATATTCCTCCTTGCATGATGCAATCTTTTTGTTGGTTTGCTACCTAATCGTTCAGTGCGATACCGTTGATACAATCAGAGGTGAATGACGATGCAGCATCGATCAGGCGATGCAGGTCGGCTGGGTGAGGGGACTCATGGCGCGAAGGGTTTCTACGATGCCGGGCAGCACTTTCAGCACATACTGTACATCCTCTTCTGTGTTGCCGATGCCAAGCGTCAGGCGAAGGCTGCCATGGGCAATTTCGTGGGGAAGACCGATGGCCAAAAGCACATGAGAGGGGTCAAGGCTGCCACTGGTGCAGGCAGAACCGCTGGATGCTTCCACACCAACCAGATCCAGTCGCATCAAAAGAGACTCGCCCTCGATATAGCGCACGCTGACATTCGCATTGCCGGGCAGGCGCTCGGTACGATGGCCATTCAGACGCACTTCAGGAATGCTCCTAAGAATGCCGTCGATCAGTTTGTCACGCAACAGGGTCATACGGGCCGCATAGGCAGGTTGCTCGGCTACGGCTAACTCGATCGCCTTGCCCATCCCGACGATGGAGGCAAGGTTTTCAGTACCCGCACGCAGGTTACGCTCCTGCCCTCCGCCATAGATCAGGTTACTGATGCGTACTCCCTTGCGGATGTAAAGCGCGCCAACACCCTTGGGGCCATGGAACTTATGCGCGGACATGGAAAGCAAGTCAACATTGAGGGCATCCACTTGGACAGGAATAGCACCGATGGCCTGCACTGCGTCAGTGTGGAATAATACGCCGGCTTCGTGAGCAATCTTGCCAATCTCCGCAATGGGCTGAAGGGTGCCAATCTCGTTGTTCGCGGTCATAATGGTAATCAAGACTGTATCTTCCGCGATGGCATTCTTCACATCCGCAACGCTTACACGGCCAAATTCATCCACTGGCAGGTATGTAACGCGGTAACCGCGTTTCTTTTCAAGATATTCACAGGTGTGCAGCACCGCGTGGTGTTCAATGCTGCTGGTGATAATATGTTTTCCTTTTTTCTCCAGTACTTCGGCAATGGATCGGATTGCCCAGTTATCGCTCTCGCTGCCGCCCGCTGTAAAATAAATTTCCTGCGGTTGGGCACCAATCGCAGCAGCCACCTGCTTGCGGGCATTTTCCACTGCGCGCTTGGCATCACGCCCTACGCTGTGGATGGAACTGGGGTTGCCATAGTGCTCCGAAAAGTAGGGGAGCATGGTATCAAGCACTTCCTTGCGCACCCCTGTGGTCGCTGCGTTATCCAAATAGATGATTCGCTTGTCACTCATGATGGTCTGCCTCGCATTCGTTCGTTTGGTTAAACATATCGCCAAGCGTCAGCCCGGCTAATTCGTGGTTAATGGAATCGGTCAGCTTTTGCCATACTCGCCGAACTGGGCATCCGCAGGATCGGGTGCAGTGCCCCTCGTCCGTCATGCATTCGCTCAGTTCAAGGGGGCCTTCCATCGCATCAATCACATCCAGGATGCTGATTTCGGCCGGTGCTTTGGCAATTTGATAGCCCCCCTGTACGCCCCGCACTGTGGTTACCAACCCCGCACGCCGGAGATTCCCCAAAAGCTGCTCAAGGTACTGCTTAGGTACACCGGTGGATGCAATGCTCTGAAGGCTCTGGGGTCCTTCGTTCTTGTGATCGGCAAGGTAGTACATAGCGTACAGCCCGTATTGGCCGCGTGTTGATAGCCTCATCCCGTTTCCTTTCCAATACCCGACCGTTTTCGTCGGATTTATAAAACATATTAGCACTAGCCTGCTGAGATGTCAACAGGATACGGTAAAAATATATCGCTTTTTCGGCACAATGAAACCGCCTGTCCCGAGGAACGGGCGGTTTGGATAGAAGGGGTATAGGAGCCAGGACTCATTGTGAGATCAAAAGAGCCATTTCATCAGATCGGCGCGAATTTTGCCGTCTGCCTCAATCATCACCTGAGCGTAGGCGATGTTGCCCGACAGATGCTGGCAGATAGCACTGGGATTAATGAGATAGATTCCCCTGACGGGTTCAAGCAGCGAATGGTGGGTATGACCGAAAAATGCCACCTTTACTCCTTTGTCTTCCGCGGCGCACAACAGGCTTTCATAGCCTGTTTTCACGCCATAGAGATGACCATGCGTAGCGATCATCCGCACGCCATTCGCCTCAAAATACTCCAGCGTAGGCAAATCAAACGCGCCGATATCACAGTTACCCCGTACCGAATAGATGCGGATGTTCGGATACCTGTCGCGCAGGATGGGGGTCACTGCATCCATATCACGAGCGCCATCGCCGCAATGGATGCAGATATCGACAGGGGAGCCCCGCATCGCCATCTCCACCGCATCCCGCAGTAGACCGCGATTGCCGTGACTGTCGCTGAAAGCGACGATCTTCATAATTTACAGCACCTCCCGCAACACCTTTCGCATAGCTTCGGATGCATGGGCACGATGGCTGACCCTGTTTTTTTCAGCTTCACTCATCTGGGCAAACGTCACGCCGGACTCGTACAGGAAGAGCGGATCGTATCCAAAGCCGCTCTGACCTCTGCTTTCCTGAAGCAGTGTGCCTTCACATTCGCCAACCACGGTTTTTGTTGTTTCAGCGGGCAGAGCCAGCGCCATTGCGCAGACAAATTTGCAGCGGCGATCTTCCATCGCCTCCATGTTTTGGAGCAAAAGACGGTTGTTCGCGCTATCGTCCCCGTGCGCTCCGGCATAGCGGGCGCTGTGCACGCCGGGTTCACCGCCCAGTGCTGCTACAGACAGGCCGCTGTCATCAGCGATTGTCGGCAGGCCGGTGGCTCGCATGACGGCTTCCGCCTTGAGGGTTGCGTTGGCTTCAAAGGTATCGCCGGTTTCATCGATCTCATCTGTGAAACCTGCTTCCTGCATGGAAATGAGTTCACACACTCCGCCGAAGATGGCACGCAGTTCCTTAAGTTTATGGGTGTTGCCGGAGGCGACCACAAGGCGTGGCAGGGGAATCAGATGATCTCCTCGCCCCTGAATCGCTTGGCGTTGGCTGCGCATAAGGGAACGCACCCCTGCACGGCCATAGTCTGTAAGGGTCTCCAATTCTCGCTTCGTAAAGGCCCGGCCTTCGCCGGTGCCCTGCAACTCTATAAATTCGCCCCGGTGATTCATCACCAGATTCATATCTGTTTGAGCAGAGCTATCTTCGCTGTAACATAGGTCCAGCAGCGGGGTATTGTCAACAATGCCCGCACTGATGGCAGCCACCTGACTGATGATCGGATTTTGCGTAAGCAGGCCATTGTTATGCAGTTTGTGGATAACCATGATGAGCGCCACATATGCGCCGGTAATGGATGCGGTGCGAGTGCCGCCATCGGCCTGCAGCACATCGCAATCCAGGGTAATGGTCCGCTCGCCAAGCCACGTCATGTCTACCGCCTGCCGGAGCGAACGTCCGATGAGCCGTTGAATTTCCACACTGCGGCCATCTTTATGGATGCCATCTCGTGCTTTACGTTTGCCGGTGGAGGCGGGAAGCATCGCATACTCTGCTGTTACCCAGCCGCGCCCCTGTCCACGCAGGAAGGGAGGAACGCCTTCCTCCACACTGGCAGTACAAATGACTTTTGTATTCCCAACAGCAATCAGGCAACTGCCGTCCGCCGTTTTCATATAGTCTGGCTCAATCAAGCAGGGTCTGGCCTGCATGGGTAAGCGCCCATCCGAACGATTCATCCGTCGCACATCCTTCCGATCCTCAAAGCTCATCGCTCATTGATGAGTTTTGCGTTGAATACAGGTATTATAAGGGTTTTTCCTGGGGATGTCCAGCATGCTTACGATTGCGCAGTGAGCCTGTTTGTGCTATCATCATGTGGACTTTGTAGTAAAAGAGGCGAAAGCGATGCCCATGGATGGATTTACCCTGTCCTTTTTGGAAAAGGAGCTTCGGGAGGCGCTTGTGGGCGGTCGCGTGGAGCGTGTCAACCAGCCGGAACGGGATGCACTGCTGCTGCTGCTGCGCAGCAATGGCGGTAATTATAAGCTGCTTCTGAGCGCCAATGCCAATCAGGCACGGGCGCAGTTCACAACACAGACCTTTGAAAACCCCGCTGAGCCGCCAATGTTTTGCATGCTGATGCGCAAGCACCTGCAAGGGGCGAGGCTGTGTGACCTGCATCAACTCGACGGCGACCGTGTGCTGCTGATGACCTTTGACTGCATGGGCGAACTGGGTGACCCCGTGAAAAAGACGCTGGTACTGGAACTGATGGGTCGCTACAGCAACCTGACCCTGATTGACGACACAAATGTCATTATTGACTGCATCCACCACGTCAACAGCGAAATGAGCCGCGTGCGTGTACTTTTACCGGGGGTACATTTTGCCATGCCGCCCGTACAGGATAAGCTGCACCCCGACACCTTGACCGTGGAAGCGCTCGCGATGAAGCTGTCTGCACTGACCTGCCCACTCGACAAGGGCTTGATTGAGTGCATCGCGGGCATGGCGGGCGTATGTGCCAGGGAAGTTTGCGCACAGATTGGGGTGGAGCGCTCCACACCCTGTGACACACTGGATGTGCTGAGGGTTGCCACATCGATCATCGCTTTTTATGCTGGTTTGGCAAAGCGTGCTGCGCCGGTTGTGCTCTCGGATGAAACGGGATTGGCGGTGGATTATTTCCCATTCCCCTACATCACTTATGATCTCGAGCGTCAAAATCCGCACCCGAATCTCAGTGCCGCGATGGATGCATTCTATCTTGGACGCGATTTGCATATGCGCATGCAGCAGCGTAGCGCGGGGTTACAAAAACATATTAAAACCAACATTGCGCGCCTTGAAAAGAAGAAGGCGATGATGATGGAGACCCTTCTGGAGAGCGAAAAAGCGGATCAGAACCGTATTTTTGGAGAGTTGTTGACCGCCAACCTTCATCAAATACCCAAAGGTATGGCGGAGGTTGAGGTTGTCAACTATTATGACGAGGAACAGAGAACGGTAAAGATACTTCTTTCCACGCAGCTCACGCCCGCGAAAAATGCTCAGGCATACTATAAAAAGTACCGAAAAGCCAAAGGTGCAGAACAGTATGCGCGGGAGCAGCTTGTGACGATCGAAGGGGAACTGGAGCTTCTGGAAAACGCACTGGATGATTTGGATAAGTGTGTAACGTCGACCGACCTTGCGGAAATCCGATATCTGCTGGTGCAAAGCGGCTATGTACGCCCTGACCCTGTGGCACGTAAACAGAAGAAGCTACAGGAAGGCAAGCCTTATCGGTTTGTGGCAGCAGATGGCACGGAGATACTGGTAGGGAAGAATTCATTACAGAACGATCGCCTGACCCTGCATGCGCGCGGTAATGAGACTTGGTTACATGCCCAAGGCATCCCCGGTTCGCATGTGATTCTGCGCACAGAGCAGGAGCCGGAGGTGGAGACGTTGTTATATGGCGCTAAGCTGGCGGCCTACTACAGCAAAGGAAGAAACCACCCGAGCCAGCCCGTAGATTATACCAAACGCAAATATGTTAAAAAAGCGGCCGGCGCGGCGGCGGGTTTTGTTACCTATTCCAATTTTCAGACGATACTGGTGGGGCTGACACCGGAGGAGCTGGTCACCATCGGCCATAGCGCCACCGAAGCTTAGGAGGAGAACGATCATGGCATACACCATTCGCGTTGCGACCGGTGAGGATGCAACCTTTGTTCACGATGTATACGGACATTATGTGTTTCACAGCAACGCTACCTTTTCCACAACAAATCCGGACGTGGAAAGCTATCGCGAAAAAATACTGCATACGTTGCAGATGTATCCCTTCTATGTTTGCGAGGTGGATGGGAAGCCCTGCGGGTTTGCCTACGGCGCGCAGATCCGTCCGCATGACGCGTACAAGTGGGATGTGGAGGCGACCATCTATCTGACTCCCGATGCACCAAAACGAACAGGATTAGGATCGTGCCTGTACCGTAAGCTTCTGGAAACCTTGCAACAGCAGGGTTTTAAAACGGTATACGGCGTTATTACAGATTCGAACGAGCCAAGTCTTGCCTTGCACCGTGCGCTGGGATTTGTGGAGGCAGGTCATTTCCGCAACATGGGCTATAAAAACGGACAATGGCATGGTGTGATATGGATGCAGAAGAACATCGGCAGCTTTGAAGGGGTGCCCGACGACCCTCAGCCCTTTCGGGAATAGCATGCGGATGTGGGTAGCATAGGGATACGCTTCATTTGCACAAAAGATGAAGTCAATGCCGATACTGCGAATCATGGATAGGCAATCGGAATGACTGATTGTAGGTTTGACTTTCAGGGATAGCCCTCAGCAACAAATAATCCGCAGATAATGAAAACGACCCGTTCGGGTCGTTTTCATTATCTGCGGATGTATCGTAATTGCTATCCATTCTTGACATACTTCGGCATACTTAAAGTACGCTGTTGTGCCGTAACCTGCAAACCAAAGTGAGCAGACAAGAGAACAAAGCATGCAATCGTGGAGATTGAGGACAAATGCTTCACACTGTTGAAGCGGTTTGGAATTGCTACACTCGTTTTTCGGTTTAAATATGGGATGATGTCCGGCTAACAACTAATTATTGGAGGTTGCGCTCGATGTGGTGTCAACAGTATTGTTGGTAGTACTGCTACTTTTGGTGTTGCTTGAGGATGTTTTTTCTCCGGCATATTCGACGGCGGTGCTGCTGAACAGTACCTTTTGATCGGACGCAGAAGCAATGCCGTCCACTGTAAGCTTATTGCTTTTCTCAAACAACTTCATAGCGTTGAAGGTGCCTTTGCCGAAGTTGTCAACCACTTCCTTGTTGTAGTAACCCAGTTCAGCAAGACGGGTCTGCAAGGCTTTTACCTCGTACCCTACATCGCCTTTGCGAAGTTCAACAAACGGATAGTTGCCATTGGCCCGTAGTAAATTACCGATATCATACCACTGTTGCAGCAGTTCTTCCGGCGTAGAGGTGGACGAGGTCATCGGGGTCGGGGTGGGAGCTTGGGTTGCTGCAACCGTTTCACCCAAAGCGGGCAAAGTGAAGCACACAAGCAGTACAACCAGTAAAAATATAGAGAATCTCTTCATAAAATCTACCTTCCTTACCTTGCATAACATCGGCAATGCCAATGTTTAGCTTCGATTGGCTTGACCCCATCGCATAGAATAGAGGGGTCAACTGCCATCTATAGTATACCATATTTGGGGGAGGAATAACATCATGCCGATAAACGGCATGGCAGGTGGAGAATGTCAGGATAGTTCCGAACTACAAAAAGGGATGTTATTGCCAGGAAGCAAATGCTCCTGATTATATGGATACAAACCGCTATGGCCATGCATCATGCATTCAATCGCCCATACATGTAAAGCAACAAGGTATCGATAGCAACATTTGAGCGGCGAGCGCTGCCACTGATTTGCCAAATTTGTTGAGATAGAAAAGACCCGCTCTTAAAAAAGCGGATCTTTAAATGGAGCAAAGCAGTATTCGGGAAATTGCGGTTTGCAGCCTGAAAAAACAATTCCCTCAATACCCTTTAATATTCTTCATGGCCTTGCTGATGGCTTCCCGCACCAGCGGATCGGTTTCCTTGTTGAGCTGTGCCGAAATATGCGCTTTGGTATGCATATTGCCCATAACGCCCAAAGCCTCTGCCACGGCAATGCGTACCTGTGAGTCGCTGTCGGCTAACTGTGTAATTAAGTAATTGGCGGCGTCATCGCCTCCCACTTTACCTACGCCTGCGATCGCTGCAAGCCTGAGTGCGGTATCCTTTGTGTCCGCCAGATCAATAAGCGCCTTGGCATTTTGCTTTTCGATGGCTTTTTCGACCTTGCCCATTTTATCACCAAACATTGGAGTCGCCCCTTTCTCAAATAAAATCACCCGGGTATTCTGCCACTCAGAAAGGTATTGTGCTAGCTGCAGGGGTGTGCATCCATGTCGCATTTCCCTTTGGCTTAACAACAAAAGTCGATTTTCGTTGAAGCGATTTCAGCGCTCAATCGAAACGGCTTTCATCCGGCGTTTTTGAAATCAAACAGGCGTTGCTGTACCGCTATTTCCGGTATTTGCCGATAGGAGGCCGGTGAGGTTTTCTGGTTGCGCTTTTTTCACACAGTAGATAAACCAGGAGTTCTCCAGTGTGTGTCCAGCTTTCAGCCGTTTTTCGACCTCGCCATTTCCGCCCGGTCCTTTATAAGCCAAATCAAGAATGGCTTGCTGCAGGGTAATTGTATCCATGATATTGCCTTCCCGTTTGGTACGGGATACGCTGATATTATCGTTGGACAGGTTCATGTATGGTTTGTGTTCCAAAATTAACATCTCCTATCCAATGATTATACCACACTTTGTTCACAATGCGGCGATATGCATACCCTGTTGAGGCGACGCATTTCCTCCGCTGAACCGGTACATTGCTTTTCGGGACGATGGATATATGTGATCTGCGCTTAACCGACATGAAGCATGGGTGGCTGTAATCCTTTCAGTTTCAGTATCTGTAACGCATACGTTTCACTGGCTATCGTGTGTCAAGACGGTTTCATAGTGTTTTTAAGGCAAATGATTTCAGCAGTCTGCAAGTTTGAACAATGCAATGTTTACATTTTGTTCACGAATATCCCGAAGATGACGTTCTTGAGATTGGAAAAATAAACCGAACATATCCAGGCTGAGTGATATACTTTGAACAGTTTTAGTGGTATTATAAAAGAATGAATCGACATCGCGCCTGATCTAGAAAAAGAGCAACATACATTAGGGATCAGAGCAAGGCGATGAACGGAAATCTGAAATGAGGTGTACAAGATGTTGTTATCGCAGACACTGACAATACTGATTTGGATTCTGGTTGGGTTCGGATTATTGTTGTGGGCATTGGGTTTGAAGATCATTCCCAACAACAAGATTGCAATTATCGAAAAATGGTGGTCCATGAGTGGCTCGCTGAACATGCAAATCATTGCCCTGAAAGGTGAGGCAGGCTTTCAGCCAGAGGTGATTCGCGGCGGCATTCACTTTTTATCTCCGCTGATGTACAAAGTGCACATCTGCCCCTTGGTTACGGTACCGCAGGGACAGATTGCCTATGTGTTCGCAAGGGATGGCAAGCCTTTGGAACCTATCCAGACGCTGGGCAAGGTGATACCGGAGAGCAATAATTTTCAGGATGCGCTAGGCTTTTTGCTGAATGAAGGTCAACGCGGACCGCAACGGGGAATCATCAGAGAAGGCACGTACGCGTTTAACCTTGCAGAGTTTATCATCATCACACAGGAGAAAATATATTATCTGCCCATGGGCACAGCTGCCGAAGAATCAACGATTGCCAGCATGGCTACGTTGCTCAAGGAACGCAATGGCTTTACTCCCGTCGTAATCAAAGGCACGGACGACAAGGTGGGTATCGTTACCGTTCACGATGGTCTGTCCCTCAATCACGATGACATCATCGCTCCCGCAGTAGGTGATGATCCTATTCACCCGGAGATTTATCACAACAATTTTCAGGATCCTGAAAAGTTCCTGCAAGCAGGCGGTTTCCGGGGTCGTCAGTATCAAGTGCTGGTGGAAGGCACGTATTTTATCAATCGGTTCTTTGCAACGGTGGAACTGATTGAAAAAACACTGATTGACGTTGGCTATGTTGGCGTTGTGGTATCCTACATCGGGCCTAAGGGAATCGACTCGACCGGCGCGGATTACAAGCATGGTGAGCTGGTGGACAAGGGCTTCCGGGGTGTGTGGGGAGAGCCGTTGATGCCGGGTAAGTATGCGTTTAATACATATGCCGGAAAAATCATCCGGGTGCCAACCACCAACATTATCCTGAAATGGATCAGCAACCAGACAGGCTACCATAAATTTGACGAAAACCTTACGGAAGTCAGCCTGATTACGAAAGATGCATTTGAACCGTCTTTGCCGCTGTCGGTGGTCATGCATATTGACTACAAAAAAGCGCCGCTGGTTATCCAGCGCTTTGGCGATGTGAAGATGCTGGTAGATCAGACCCTTGATCCCATGGTTTCCGCCTACTTCAAGAACATCGGCCAAACCAAGACCCTGATCCAATTGATACAGGATCGAAACGAAATTCAGCGTGTTTCCTCCAGCGAGATGAAAGCCAAGTTTGAGCATTATAACCTTGAACTGGAAGAAGTGCTGATTGGCACGCCGGCTGCATCGCAAAACGATAATAAGATTGAAATCATCCTTACTCAGCTGCGCGAACGTCAGATTGCCATCGAGCGCATTGAGACATACTCGCAACAGGAAAAGGCAGCCGGCAAGGAAAAAGAACTGCGCGAAGCGGAATCCAAAGCTTTGCAACAGAAGTTCCTGACGGAATCTGATATCAACATTCAGGTGCAAAGCAACGTCGGTAAGGCTGAGTATCAGCGGTCGCTGCAGGAAGCATCCAAGATCAAAGCCATCGCCGAGGCGGAAGCCGAGAAAGAAGCCCGCGTGGGTATCGGCAAAGCAATCGCTATCGAGGAACAGGTGAAAGCGTACGGCGGGCCGCAGTATCAGGTTGTACAGGATGTCATGACCAAATTCACCGCTGCTATCGCAGCATCCAAGGTTGACATCGTACCCAAGACCGTGCTCAACATGGGCGGCGGTGATGGGCAGAACAGCTCGGTTAACGCTTTTGAGATGTTGCTGAACCTTCTGGTAAGCGAGAAGCTGGGCGTCGCGCTTGACCAGGGGACCAAGGAAGAGGATTCGCGGGTGAAGGGCATCAAGGAATCCATTATGAAGGCAATGCAACAGAATCTGGTACAGGAACAGCCTGTGGCGGAACCCCCTGTAACCCCCGAAGAAAACAGCCAAGCGTAAAGAATGGATGCTATTGAGCAGAAAGCAGGCTCTGCAGGGGATGGATTGGGTTGATGAATCATGCCGTGAATGTGCGATGTGGAGATAAGCCAATTCTGCTACCCAGCGAATTGCAAGGTAACAGAACCTTGCCGAGTCGTCAGCGATGGCAGATTTCAATCAAAAAGGAACCGATGCTCCTCTCGGAGTGTCGGTTCCTTTTAACTCCTCACGGCCAAACCAATGGGCTGTTCTGGATGCGCTTGCGCTCAATTCACTGCCGAACACGTAAGGCGACCAGGTTTCCGTCAGTCCGGTTTATCCAAGGCATTCATCACGTCAGCAAGAGAAACGCCACAACTGCGCGCGGCAGCCGCGACATCCTCATATTCCGGTTTGGTTTTGGTAACGCCAAAGCCGTACCCTTTTTTGATATGGATGGGGCCGAATGGCGTATCTGCAACCGACAGGCTTCGATCCAGCCGATACCTCTGGCAAGGACTTTTACGAACACCAAATGTTGAGGTGTGGCGAAGCATCAGTTTTGCCATTGTATCGGATTGTTCACAGGTGCAAATGCAGGTCAACAGTTGCCCCGGACGGTTTTTCTTCATCTGGATGGATGTTAGGAATACGTCCAACGCGCCGCCTTCAAACATCTTTTCCGTTGCGAAGCCCACAGCTTCACCGGTCATATCGTCCAGATTACAGCTCAACATGACAATCTCATCCATGCTCTCTTCCCCATACCGTTCGCCGACGAAGGCACGTATGCAGTTTGCCGCCTCAAAGTCCTTTTTGCCCATGCCATAGCCGATGGACGTGACGGTCATGGTCGGCATAGGCCCGAAACTGGTCGCGAAGTGCTTCAGGAGCGCTGCTCCCGTAGGGGTGCATAACTCACCGCGTACGGTGCCGCCATAGGTTGGCACTCCACGCAGGATATGGGCTGTAGCCGGAGCGGGCACAGGAAGAATGCCATGCGCACATTGTACTTGCCCAAAGCCAACATGCACAGGCGAAACTACCACTTCATCAGGAGCGATTGCCTCCATCAGCATGGAAACACCGACAATGTCAGCCACGGCGTCCATGGCGCCTACTTCATGAAAATGTACCTGCTTCACAGGCAGACCGTGGACATGTGCTTCCGCCTCGGCGAGAAGTGCGTATACGGCTTTTACATCCGCACGAACACGTTCGGATAAAGGTAAACTTTCCAACAAATGCTCGATATCACCAAGGTCGGAGTAGGTAGGTTCATGCGAATGAGCCGAACCATCCCGATGAGTGTGTTCATGGTTCTGACCCTGCGTGTGAAGATGTTCCTGAGCGCGATACTGCATGGAACTGTGACCATGATCGTGGTTCTGCGCATGGGCATGTTCATGTAAATGCTCTGAGACATCCTGACTTTCCTCCTCAGTACCGCTAACCTTCACGGAGACG
>Ga0302293_10000568_pt1 | contig 19495 bp, 15 predicted proteins | sample III_Fen_N2_2_FD_198758 | JGI IMG/M metagenome (GOLD analysis project Ga0302293, IMG submission 198758) | Peat permafrost microbial communities from Stordalen Mire near Abisko, Sweden - III_Fen_N2_2 | ecosystem: Environmental > Terrestrial > Soil > Wetlands > Permafrost | place: Sweden: Abisko...
TTGCTTCGGGTAAGGTGCTTGGACAATCTGGGAAAACCGGCCGCTTTGAATTGCAGATCGACCGGCGCGATGTGTCGCTGTTGGTGGCGCGTGCGGGTTACGATACGGCGCATATTGAATTGCAGGACTACAAAGATTTTATGGATATGGTGATTACCCTGCGGCCCAATGTTCGCGAGCTTGCGCAGACGAAGGTGCATGGTTCAATTGTCCCGAAATGGAGAAATGAGAGTTCCATTCCGGTGGGGCATTTCGAAGATGCGGCGGGTATGCGTTTTGACATTGCCGAACAGCTAAGCCAGCTTCCGGGAGCTTCGGGCCAACGTGATTTTAGCTCGGAACTTTCTTACGATGGATCGCGTTCCGAAGAGGTCGCATATTATTTGGGAGGCGTACGAATTCCAAATATGCGCCATCTCGACGTGGGCTTTCCGGGGAATCTTTCCGTGGTCAACCCGCATGTGTTGAAGACTGTGGATGTGAACGACCATTATGGTGCAGGCCCTGTGCAGCAAGGCTTGGCGTCTGCAATTCAGTTTCAACCCGACGAAGGCAAAGCTGATGAATTTCAGATTCGACTCGCAGCAGGCACAACGGTTCGCGAGGTGTTTGTTACGGGGCCATGGCTCTTTTGGGATGCGTTTACGGTGAGCTTCCGGTGGTTAGATCCTTCGATGTTGCAGAACATGGGCGAAAAGTTTTTTACAGAATTCAAAAAGCGCGGCGCGTCTTGTGACCCTACGCAATGCCAAGTGAATTCAAGTAGCAATTTCAATTTGAGTTCATACGATTTTTATTCACACTTTGCTGGGAGCGATTCTAGCGGAGCCAAGTGGGGCGTGACCGCAGTCGTTTCGCAAGATAATTTTGCCATTGGCCAAGATACCACGAAAGAGCTGAATAAGGGTGGCACAATCAATATTGTGCAAGGCACGCAATCGAATGTTGTGGGCACTCTTGATTATACTGGCGCAAGTGGACTTGGCATGCATTTGGGCTGGGTGAATGAATCGTCTACAGATACACTGAGCGATACCACTGCTTGGCGTACTTACGGCGATGGGACTGCAACGAATTATATCGATGGAGGGACGCGTTCGCATACCACCATCAATGCGGGTGCCGATGATATGATCAGCTCGCAAGTCATGGGCGCCAATGCTTCGTGGGCAGTGGACTATGAGCGCCATCAAGTGCAGCGGTCTTGGACGACAGAAAAAAGTTCCTCGACTTTGGGTGGAAATTTTGCCCAAGCCTTGGGGCGCTTGACTTGGCGGCCAGAGGGTTCAAAGATCCAGGTGGGAGTAGGTGCAGTGACCACAGTGACCGATGGCACAATGCCGGTGGGTTCTTTGGATTGGGAACATAAGCTTTCTTTTGATGGCCTGCGAGTCTTTGGAAATACAGCATGGCGGAGCGATTATGTGGTAGAACCAATCGATTCTGTATTGCATGGTCGCTTGTCGGATGGAGCTTCTGCAAAGCTTGGACTCAAGCTTGAGCGCAATGGGTTAAGTGCCAGTGTGCATGGCTTTGGGCGCTATTACACGGAGCCAAGCCTTCCTGAACCTGCTGCGTTCTGGTATTATCGCAACGTCAATGCAGCTGATCGCGCATGGGTGAGTGGAGCTTCGGGAACGTTAGAGTGGCGGACTCTGCATCACTTTGCTTTCCAAACCAATGCTTCGTCTGTGTATGGTGAATATGTGATGGCGAATGGCTCAAGCATTCCATGGCCTGCAAATGTGCGCTATGAAATGTCTTCGCATTTACGCGTGTACCCTCGCTCGGACTCGTTGCTTTCTGTGATCCTTTCGCACCGCGTGGCATGGCATCGCCCCTTGTATTCTTTTGGGATCGACCCTATCAACGACACCCGCACCACCAATTTCGCGGGCACCTACACCGACCTATACCGCACGGATTTACGCGTCAATATGGACGTGCAAACGAAGATTCGCCCTCTCGAAAATGCGCGTTTCTATGTCGAAGTCGACAATATCTTTTCGCCTTTGAATATGCCTTCGCTGCAATGGCTAGGCAGCAATAATGCGCGTCAACGCTCGGTGGTAACGCAAGACAGCGACCACAATCCAGACAATGGCTTTACCCTTGTGCCCTTTATGGCCAACGGTATGGGGCTCTATGTGCAGTTTGGAGTCGAAGCGAATCTAGGATTCTAAGGAATCTGAAATTTTCTTACGCGACTTTGCGTCTGCGCCATGCAATAAAAGCAGAGACGATGGAAACAAGTACCACGGAAATGGCAGCAAACTTGAGCGTCTTCTTCGATAAGATCTTCATGGGGATATCCTCTGATTGATTGTAAAATCATGAATCTTCAGAGAGAATTCTACCCAACTTTTCATACTTGTTTCAAGAATTCTGCTAAAGTCTTTTCCAAATCGGAATGCTCAAACTGAAAGTGGCTCTGCGTTAGATTTTGGGGCACTGCGCGTTGACTTGAAAGCAATAATTCGGACATATCGCCCAACAAAATTCGCAAAACAAATGCGGGCACACGAGCTACGGCGAATACACCTAAAATTTTGCTCATACTCTTTGAAAATTCACCTTGGGTCACAATACCCGGAGAAACCACATTAAAAGCACCATCAAGCGGGTTCTCTAGGGCAAAAAGTACGGATCGCACCACATCATCGCGATGCACCCATGGAAAATACTGTACACCATTGCCCAGCAATCCGCCTAAACGCAGGCGATACACCTTTTGCAATTGCGCAAGTACACCTCCAGGCCCAAGCACGACACCAAGGCGCAAACGCACCTCTCGCACTCCAAGCTTTGAGGCTTTAATCACTTCAGCTTCCCACTCATGACAAACCGAACTCAAGAAGCTTGCGCCATATTCGGCAGATTCTGGCAACGATTCGTCCCCACGATCACCATAAATGCCAACAGCGCTTGCGTTAATCCAAATTTTGGGACGAGCCTCAAAGCGAGCTAAGCGATCCACCACGCGCCGACATAGCCCAGCACGAGTCTCGCGGATTAAAGCCTTGCGCCCTTGCGTGTAGGGCCACTGCGCAATAGACTCTCCTGCAAAATTTATGAACGCATCCACATGACGCAGATGTTCCATCCAATCAGATTCAAAAGGAACCCAGGTTTCACCTTGCACAGGAATTTGCTTTTGCCTTGATACGACAATCAGTACATGGCCTGCACCAAGCAAGCGAGCACGCAATGCTTTTCCGATAAAGCCAGAGCAACCGACACACAAAATCTGCATGCGGTTATGTTATCAAAATAATTACCGAGGTGTTGTGTCGATAAAATTTAGTCGTGAGTAGTCGCGAGCAAGTTCTCAACCACTCGTTTGAACGATGGATCTTCACCCATGGATTTTTCGACGGTCTTGATTGCATGCACTACGGTGGAGTGGTCGCGATTGCCAAAGCGAATACCGACGCTCTTAAGCGATAGATGCGTCAATTGCTTCATTAGGTACATAGCGACTTGGCGCGCTTGAGCAACTTCCTTGGTGCCACGGCCTTCCTCAAGGATTTTTTCTTCATCTACGGAAAAATGCAGGGCTACGGTATGCACGATCGACTCTAGGTTCACGCGCTTTTTAATGGTGGGAACCATTTCCGAAACAACTTCGCGAGCAAGCTGCATGTCGATATCGCAATTGCGGACATTGGTTAGCAATAATAATTTGCGCACTGCAGATTCAAGCAAGCGCACGTTGCCTTCGATGCCTTGTGCTAAATAACGAATTACCTCTTCGTCCATGTCGATATGGCTAGCTTCGGCCTTCTTACGCAAAATGGCTTCGCGGGTTTCCACATCGGGTGGCTGAATATCAACACAAAGTCCCCAGCTAAAGCGGCTAATCAAGCGCTCTTGCAAATCCTTGATTTCAGAAGGAGGCGCATCGGAAGTCAAAACGATCTGGCGACCCACTTGGTGCAAACTATTAAAGATGTGGAAAAACTCATTTTGAGTTTCAATCTTACCGCTCAAAAATTGAATATCATCAATCAACAATACATCGACTTCATTGCGGTAGTAGTTAGACATTTCGTTGATGCGATTGTCCTTGAGGCATTCTACATACTCACGAGAAAAGTCATCGGCAGTTAAATAGCGAACTCGTTTACCGGTGTCACCTTCGAGCACATAGTTCGCAATGGCTTGCACTAAATGCGTTTTACCCAAACCCGAGCCACCATAAATGAGCAGAGGATTGTACTTGCCACCACCAGGATGCTGAGCAACAGCAAATGCCGCAGAGTACGCAAACTGAGATTTTCCACCCACAACGAAACTTTCAAAACTGAACGCCGTGTTGAGTGCAATGCTTTGTGCACGGAAAATTGGACCCGTGCGCGAAACAGAATGTCCATGTTCTGGATAACGGAACTCAAAGTCTGGCGACATGTTCGCCGTCTCTTGGAAAGCCTGCTCGACTAAACCTTTGTAGACTCGTGTAAATTGACGCAAATCGCGACCGAGAGGAACCTCGACCGAAGCACGCCGATCGCTCAGCTCAACCAAGCGAAGACCAACAAACAAGTCTTGGAAAACCTGCTGGGAGAGCTTCCCCTTCAGACTTTCCAAACAACGATTCCACAGGATATCAACATTCGAGCTCATTGGGGTAAATATAGCAAGCACAACCACTTAACCTGTAAAGAAATCTTGTCTTTTCTCAAAAGCTGTTTACAAGTGGCACAAGCTTCCTTGCCCCTTTCGGCGCGAGAAAGTATTATTGGCTGCAATGCAGATGATATTGGACTTTCTTGGGCGCTGGTTTTGGCTCCCCCTCCCCCTCACAGCACTCCATTTTCTTTGGTGCTGGTTCTTGGCCTACCCTCTTTACCTTGAAGCTCGTATTAAGGATCGCTCAAACCCCAAGCCTTGGGTGTATTTGCCCTCTTGGTGGAAAGGCTCGCTAGCAAAGTTCGCTTACCCTGTAACTCTTTTCTTGAGCTTACTCAGTGTTGTTACTTGGACAGGAGCTCTGTCACGCTTGTTGCCCAGTGGCCTATTCTGGTCTTTGGGCGCGTTCATCGTCTCTGCGGCTGCAATCCTTTGGGCGCAACGCATGTGGCTAAGTCAGAACTACTTTTTGCAGCGTGAATGTTACTTCCGCGAATATCGTGAACTAGCCTTTGACTACCATTCCAAGGGCAAGACGATCCAAGATGCGGATCTGCGCAACCGCTGCATGTGGGAACATCAGCAGTCCCTTCGCAAAGCAGAACAAAGCGGTCGCCTTTATAGATACTTGCACGCTAAAGCCAAGAGCCAAAAAGATATCGCCGTTTTAGACGATAATGAGCCTCATGATAGCTAGTGACTTTTCACGATTTGGGATTGATCTGGCAACGGATAGCTGCCAAGCCCCTTGGGATTTTGCTGCAGAGAGCCTTCAGCGCGTATCACGCACCTTTGCACTCAACATTCAAGTTCTTCCTAAAAACAGACTCCGCCGCCCCGTGTTACTCGCATACTTGTTCTGCCGCATGGCGGACACCGTAGAAGACAGCACAACCCTTGGCGTGCTAGAAAAGCAACGCTTGCTCGAATTATTCTCTGATATTTTCACCCCGCATTCCGATTGGAAAAACAGTGCCAAAGCATTCGTAGATTCTCTCCCTGCTAAATGGAAGCAAAGCGAAGACGACGAAGAATTTTTATGCGTGCATTGCTCTTGGATGATCGAGTTGTATGAAAAATTTCCGAACAAAGTAAAAACGCCTATTTCACAATGTGTGCGCGAGATGTGTGAAGGCATGGCAAGCTTTGCGCTGCGGCAAGAATCTTCGCAGGGAACTTGGCTCACCATCGAAAGTGAAGCAGACCTCGACCGCTACTGCTACTTTGTTGCAGGCGTTGTAGGCAACATGCTTTGTGATCTTTTCTATACGCAGTCACCATGGATCAGCGCAGAACGTCACCGCGAAATGCGAAAACTCGCCGTCTCCTTTGGCCTAGCACTGCAAGTCACCAACATCATCAAAGATGTTGCCGAAGATAGCACGCGCAACGTGTGTTTTATTCCTGTGGACTGGATGCGAATCGAGAATATCACCTCACCACAAGCCCTTTTTGCACCTACTGTCACACCTGCAACTCGCAGCAAAGTCATTGGGCACTTGGTTCGAAAATCATGGAAGCACTTGCAAGATTCCATGGACTTCACAAGACTCATTCCTGTGCTTGAACCACGGATCCGCCTATTCTGCCTTTGGCCAATGCTTATGTCAGCAGAAACTCTGGTGGCCACTGGCGATGGATCCTCTGTGTTCGATCCAAATGTCAAAGTGAAAATTACTCGCGCCGATGTAAAGCGGATTCTCTCTTGGACAGTGCTTCGCTGTTGGAACGGATCCCTACTCCAGCAACGCTTGGATGACTTGCGCAAACAGTCTCCGCATTGAGCAACGTGCTTCTCAATACAATCGTTGGCGAAGCGCTTGTTCTGCGCAAACTGAACTCGAACGATGAACTTGGCGTCATCGATATGCTCTCTAATGAACTCGTCATGCAATACATTGGACCAAGACGCAGCTTAAGTTCTCACGAAATTTCAAGCTGGTTTGCAAGCACCATTGCGGACTACGACAATGATTGGAATCGCTGGGCAATTGCTCTCAAATCTACAGATGAGTTCATAGGAATGGTAGGTATCCGAAGCGAAGAAGACGGCTATGATTTCGGGTATTATTTGCGCCAAAAATTTTGGGGAAAAGGTATCGCAACACAAGCGGTTCAAATGGCACTCACAGAAATTCTCAAACACAATGTTGCCTTTCATATCTTCATTGCGAATGACAATACGCATAGTCAAAATATTATGACAAGACTCAGCATTCGACATGGGAAAAGTATGATCAAGAATGGCGAAGATGGTGTTCTTTATACGCACACTCAAATGCAACCTAGGCTCTGAGTATCTTTGCTTTGTCAGCCTAGGCTCTGAAAATCTAAGCACCGTTTTCTGCATTCCTATATTGGCGGCATGAAAAGCTTTGAAGTCAGCCCAGAACACGCCGGTGAGCGCATCGATAAATTTCTTCAAGAAGTTCTTGAGGATTTTTCCCGCACCGATATTCATAAGATCATTGCCGCTGGTAAAGTTGTACGCAATGGGAACCCTTGCCCCAAGAACCTTCGCCTCGATGCAGGCATGGTAATCGAAGTGCAAGAGTTGCCCGTGAAGCTGGCTTCGCGCCTAGAGCCCGAAAAGATTCCGCTCAATATTGTATACGAAGACAAAGAGATTGTGATCTTGAATAAGCCTCGCGGACTTGTGGTGCACCCAGGTGCCGGAGTGCAAAACGGAACTCTCGCGGCAGGCTTGCTGTATCATTTCAAGAAGCTTTCGAAAGTCAATGGTCCACTTCGCCCAGGCATTGTACATAGGCTCGACAAAGACACGCCAGGCCTTATGGTTGTAGCCCGCACAGATGCAGCCCACGCAAACCTTTCTGCACAAATGGATGCGCGTGAAATCGTTCGCACCTACTGGGCATTGGTTTGGGGGCAGCCTCGCGACCTCGAAGGAACTGTGGATGCACCCATTGATCGCGACCCAGATAACCGCGTGCGCATGGCTATCCAAAAAGAAGGCCGCCGCGCAGTCACTCATTACCGCGTGCTAGAATCGTTCCGCTTCGCCACCCTGCTTGAATGCAAACTTGAGACAGGCCGCACACACCAGATCCGCGTACACATGAAGCATCTTGGGCTCCCTATTGTTGGCGACCCTGTGTATGATGGAACCGAGATGGCTTTGCAGCGCATTGGCCCACTTGAACGCCCAGTCGCTTCACAAATTCTCAAGCTCTCACCAGCCCAGATGTTGCAAGCCGTGAGGCTTTCCCTGTTGCATCCTCGCACCAATAAGCGCGTAGAATTCGAAGCCCCCTTGGAAAGCTCTTTCGACAAGGTCCTGACACTTTTACGCGAGAAGGCTCAAATCGTATGACCGAATATTTTTTCATTGGCGTTGCAGGCACTGGCATGAGCGCCCTCGCGCAATACTTAGCGCAGCAAGGCTTCGCAGTGAAAGGCTCGGATCGACAATTTGGACAAACACCCCCACCACCCAGCAAAGCGCAGCTTGAAACAGAGGGGATTCTTTGCTTTCCGCAAGACGGCACCGGTGTTACATCCGCGACAAATTTTGTCATCGTCAGCACAGCCATTGAAAAGGGCAACCCTGATTTAGACAAGGCAACAGAGCTAGGTGTACCAGTATTGCACCGCTCGGAACTCTTAGCCCGCCTTACACGCGAACGCCGCACGATTGCTATCAGCGGCACTTCGGGTAAATCCAGCGTGACTGGTATGACTTGGCACATTTTGCAATATGCAGGCCTCTCGCCTTCTTTGCTTTCCGGTGCAGGGCTTTCAAGCCTTGAGGCACAAGGGAAAATTGGCAACGGAGTCGCGGGTAAGGGCGAATGGCTCGTGTGCGAAGCCGATGAATCGGATGGAACATTGGTGCGCTACTCCCCCGAAGTTGGCGTGATTCTGAATATTGATAAAGACCATAAAGAAATCAGCGAACTCGAAACCCTGTTTACCACCTTTGCCAACAACACGAGCGGACCATTGATTGTAAATGGTGATCACGCCCTCGCAGTAAAGCACAGCAAAGGGCACGAGTGGGAATTTGGGCACGAGGGATTCCATGGATTTCAAGGCATTGACTTTGAACCTGTGGGCACAGGCATTCGCTTTCGTGTGCGCCGCCAAGGGCAGCTCGTGCGCGTTGAGGTTCCAAGCCCTGGCTACCATAATATGGAAAATGCGCTCGCGGCAATTGCCTGTGGAGTTGCTGCAGGAGTGCCGCTAAAAACTTGCGCCGAAGCCCTCAAGACCTGGGGTGGAATTCATCGCAGACATCAGATTTTAGGCAATGTGCAAGGCGTAACATTAGTCGATGATTTTGCACATAACCCAGCAAAGATTGCAGCTTCAATACGTGCGAGCCAAGGATTTACCAAAGGTCGCGTGCTTGCATGGTTTCAGCCCCATGGCTTTGGGCCCACAAAATTTTTACGACACGATCTTGTGCAAGAAATCAAGGCAGCACTCCGCCCCGACGATGAAATCATTTTTTCAAAGATCTACTACGCGGGTGGCACAGCACAGCAGGATATTTCTGCAGGCGATTTGATTGATGACTTAAAAACTCTAGGAGTGAAAGCCTTCTATTTGCCCGAGCGTAAAGATGCAGCAAGCACCTTAGTGCGTGGAGCATTCCCTGGTGATACAATTCTCTTGATGGGTGCTCGCGACCCAAGCCTTGCAGATTTTGCGCGTGAAACCCTCGCAATGCTCAAGTATTCGTGCAGGTGCGATTAAGGAAATGAGGTAAGTTAGCCATAGAAACGTGGTTTACGTTAGTCATCGCTTTGTTGAAAGTTTGCGACCAGAAATGAACGCAATAGCAAGCCCAGTGATTGCAGCACCTGCGATGGTTGTCCCCGCCCACGGTTCACCATGCAACGCAACATAAGAGCCTCCGAGAATTGCACCGCCACCAATGAATAGCGCACATAGCTGCCCCATCAACCGCTCAACAAATACTAGCGAATTCACTCGCTGACTTTCTTTCCGACGAAAATCAGCTTCAACTTGCGCCTGCGAAATAATCCAGTCCACGGCCTCTGGCTTAAAGCAAGAGAGTCTTTCCAGTTGATCGACTTGAACCAACGGGATATCGATTTCGCGATGTGGAATTGTTAGATGGCGCTTGAAGCCTTCAAAACGTGTAGGGACTTGTGGACTTGCCATAAGCCTTAATCTGTTTGTTTATGCCTCGCGCAACCCGCCGAGAATCTCCAGTAAGATTGCGGAGATCTCGAGCAAAGTCGCCCTTGCGCGGAATTGAATACCCAGAGCCTTGATCAAGCACAAAGGCTTGGCCGAGGCCATCCAAAAAGTTTTTGATGTGTTCGATTGGTGTCATATTGGCAAGGTATCAATAATTAGTGGAAAAACTTGTTGCATAAAGAGATGCAAAGGAGATTCATGCATTTTGCAAACAAGACTTTGCAAAATTGAGTTTTTCTGCCCTGTTGAAGAGTCGAAACAGTTGACAAAGGAATAGTTTTTTTCCACATTTAGCCCTCATAAAATTTCACCCTAGAACGAGACTAGCCTATGCCATGTGGAAAGAAGAGAAAGCGCAAGAAGATTGCCACCCATAAGCGCAAGAAGCGCCGTCGTCGCGATCGCCATAAAAAGAAGATCCGCTAAAAAGATTCGATAACGCTTCTCTTTGTTAGAATTGTAGGAAAGGCCTTCTAGGTCTTTCCTTTTTTTGTGGGTGCATGAAGGCTAAATTGGTACGGGATTTGTAAGAAAAGCGTCTATTGATAGGCGTAAGCAAAGGCACTTTGGAAACTCTCGTTGGACTTTTAAAAAACGTCACCTTTCGCAACCCGGATAACGGGTGGACTGTGCTGCGCGTTGAAAATGCCGATAGCAAAGCGATGGTGACTGCGGTGGGTACTTTCCCACAACTTGAGCCGGGCGAGACGTTGCAAATGGAAGGCAACTGGAGCGAACACTCCAAGTTTGGCAAACAATTTCTGGTAAAAAGTTTTCAACCAGTAATTCCAGAAAATGGCGAGGCGCTGATTTTATACCTGTCGAGCGGTCTGTTTCATGGCATGGGCCCAGTGACTGCGCGGCGCATTGTCGAACGCTTTGGCGACCAGACCTTACCCACGCTAGACAAGCACCCGGAACGATTGGAAGAGATAGCAGGACTTAAAGGGAAGCGTCTTGCTGATTTTATTTTGGCGTGGAAAGAATTACGCGATTCCCGCGACACCTTATTGTTCCTGTATTCGCACCAAATTACTGGCACCACAGCGCTTCGATTGTGGAAGCATTATCGCAGCACAACCCTTGCAGTGATTCGCGAAAATCCTTATGTGCTCGCCGAAGAAGTCTGGGGAATTGGGTTTACCAGAGCCGATGAAATCGCACTCAAGCTAGGTACATCAAAGGATTCCTACGCTCGTCTCAAGGCGGGATTGTTGTTCACATTGCGCAAAGCGTCAACACAAGGGCACACCTACTTGCCTCGCCTAGCCTTGCTAGAGCAGGCTTCAGAGATTTTGCGTCTTGTCGAAGAAGACTCTCACAATCGATTATTGTACAGTCTCGAAGGGCTCATTTCTGAACAAGATATTGATGCACAAGGCGATGCAATGTGGATTCCAGCGCTGCGGCGTGCCGAAGAATCTATTTCGCGTTGGGTGCGCGGAAGCCTTGAGAAATCTTGGCCCGCAGTGATGCTCACAGATTTAGAACGCGAGCTACATCGCTTTGAAACCGTGCAAGGGATTGAATATGCGCCCGAGCAATTTCAAGGCATTTGCGAAGCGGTCACAAGCCCATTGTACGTGCTCACAGGTGGCCCAGGCACAGGCAAAACCACGACACTGAAAGGTATTTTGCACTTGCTCGATGCTCGCAAAGAACGCGTGTTACTCGCAGCACCCACAGGCCGTGCAGCGCGGCGAATGTCCGAGCTTACTGGGCGCGAAGCCTCAACCCTGCATCGCCTTTTGGAAATTGATCCATCGTCTCGCAAGTTCCAACGCAACGGAGACCGCAATCTTGAAACCGACTGGGTAGTGGTTGATGAATTCTCGATGGTGGATACTTGGATAGGCGCAGCCTTGGTGCAATCGCTTAGCCCCACGACGCGCTTACTGATTGTTGGCGACCAAGATCAGCTGCCCTCGATTGGTCCAGGAAGTATTCTGAAAGAACTGCTGAGCTGCGAGCGTGTGCCCTCCATGCGCCTTACTCGCATCTTCCGCCAACAGAATGGATCTGATATTGCTGAAAACGCCCACCGCATCAACCAAGGCTTGCGTCCCAACCTAAACGATGGCACGCACTTTCATTACTTACAGGCACAAAGCCCAAGTGAAGCGATGCAAATGGTCTTGCAGCTCGTGTCGCAAACGATCCCACAGAACTTACAATGCAGTGCCACTCTTGACATTCAGGTACTTACACCCATGCATAAAGGCCCGCTGGGCACGCAGGCACTCAATCCTCAGTTGCAAGCCACATTGAATACACGAAAACATGAAGTAACATTAGCGGGAACACGTTGGCGCATGGGCGACCGCGTGATGCAGTTGAAAAACGATTACGAGCGTGGAATTTTTAACGGCGACGTCGGATTCATTGTGCGCATGGACTCCGAAGAGCAAGAACTCGAAATTGATTTTGAAGGCCGCCACGTAACGCTTCCCGTCGAAACACTAGGCGACTTAACCCACGCCTACGCCTGCACCGTTCACAAGAGCCAAGGCAGCGAATACAAGGCTGTGGTGATTGTGCTCGACGCAGGCCATTACACCATGCTGCAACGCAACCTGCTCTACACCGCAGTCACACGCGCCAAAGGCGGAGTGTGGATCGTTGCCACCCCAACCGCTTTAGACCAAGCCATTCGCAATAACAGGCTAACCAAGAGATTCACGCGCCTTGCCCAGAGCATAAAGGCCGGCGAGCAATTCTTGGAATGGATGGAGATGGAATGAGGACTGCACTAGTAAGTGCGCAAAGTAGCCTCCATGTTCTGATTTGTTGGTATCTTTCTTGAGATGCAAGAAACGATTGTAGAAGCTGGTGCAGGGTTTAAACAATACTGGCGCGATCTCTGGAAATACAGAGAGCTAGTGGGAATTCTCGCATGGCGCGATTTGTCTGTTCGCTATAAGCAGGCTGTGCTCGGAATTGTGTGGAGTGCGATCCGGCCTATATTAACCACCGTTGTATTCACGGTCATATTCGGAAAACTTGCAAAATTTCCAAGCGAAGGCGCGCCCTACCCCATCGTGGTTTTAGGAGGCCTTTTGGCTTGGCAGTTCTTTGCATCGGCCTTAGAATCCACAAGCGGAAGCGTCATCGGTAATTCCAACCTTGTTGGCAAAGTTTATTTTCCACGCTTGGTGATTCCTCTATCCTCAATCGCAGTGAGCATTGTGGACTTACTCATCAACTTCGCTTTGTTGGTTGGCGTAATGGTGTGGTATGCGTATATGCCTCCCTTGCGTGTTTTCATTTTGCCCCTATTCCTATTCTTTACCTTGCTGCTTACGCTGGGACTCGGATTTTGGCTATCGGCATTGAGTGCAAAATACCGAGATTTTCGCATCGTTGTTCCATTCTTAATTCAGCTCGGTTTTTACGCAAGCCCCGTGGGGTTTTCGACCAACGTAGTGCCTTCGCAATGGCGTATATTATTTGACCTGAATCCCATGGTCGGATTGATTGATGGAGTGCGCTGGACCCTTCTGCGCGAAGCCCCCTTTCCTGCGACATCAACCCTAGTGAGCGCAGGCGTTGCCACCCTATTCTTTTTTGTGAGCGGCCTTTTCTTTTTCCGCGCCCGCGAGCGTGAATTTGCAGATGTTTTGTAAAGTCATGTCATTTGATTCTTGCATGTCAAAAGGCATTTTTATGCAACGCCTCTGCGCCCTTTTAAGTGAACAAGTCCATGGGCAGCCAACCAAGCGAGAACAGGCATTAAAGGCAAACGATAACGCCCGACAGAACCTGGACCGGCACAGAAAAATAAAAAGTAACCAGTCAATGTAAGTGGAATCAACCACTCACTCCAGCTTGTATAAGACTTGCGGATCATTCCCACTATCCCTAACAGCATGAGCACAAGCACCCAAGGGAACGAGATTCCAAGTAAAAGAACAACACCAGGATTCCGAACAATCAAGGCTTTGAGAGCAACCAAAATTCATTGACTCGTTGCCACCCCCATCAATCCACCCTGCGCAGGATATAACCCAAGCATGCGGGCAAGATCTAATGTTCCTGGATCAAGCATTCCGCGCACCAACCCCTGCACAAAGACCTTGAAAGTGACCCAAGGATATTCAGATGCAACAGTCAATAGCCCAGGCAGTTCCTGCTTGGGAAGAAGAGACTCGACGCACCCCAAAGAGCTTCGCAGTGCATAATAATCTTGATGAGTCGCCTGCGCTATGATTGCGGGTTTGACATAGCAATCGGCCAAGACTTGCGATGATGAGCTAAATCCGAAATATCCATTCTCAATATTACGAGCAATCCATCCCATGGGCAAAAGAAACGAACAAAAAAAGAAAATCGCACTCACCCCAAAAAGAGAAAGCATTCGATACGATCGTCCATGAATTTGAACCAGCCACGCAATCAATAAGCAGGGGGCAAGATAAAGGCCAACAGGCTTCACAAGGCTTGCAAACCCTAGGCATAAACCAGACATCGCTAGTTGAAGCAAGTCCTCTTGCCGAGATCGCCACAGCAACCAAGCCCCTAATAAAACAAGCAAAGAAAAAAGCATGTCGGACATCAGCACCATAGACATAACCAAAGAGAGTGGATCAAAAGCCATAATCCATGCAGCTCTTGTTCCAACAATATCGCCCCACAACTCTTTCCCCCAAATTCCTGTGAGAAGAACAACAAGCCCACTAAAAACCACTTGGGTTACAACGCCCCCAAGCATTGGAAATCCAAGCACAATGCCAGGAACAAGAGACAACGGATATCCTGGGGTTCTAAAGAAATCAGCCTGACCTTGATTATTTAGAAAAGCCCCCGAGGTTGCTAGCGCCCGAGCAGGAGCAAGATAAGATTCAGTATCCGTGAGGCAGAACGCTTGAGCGGGAGAACCCATCCAATGAATACATGCGGCAACAACTAGCCGAAGAAAGATACAGAAACTAATGGCACCCAGTATGGATCGAGAAACTTGCATAGGGAAAATATACGACCATTCCTAAAGCGAAGATCGATCAATAGCGTCTCGGTAAAAAGTATCTTTCCTTGCAATGAGCTACGCAATCAAAGTTGAGAACCTCGGCAAGCGCTATCTGATTGGGCACCAGAAAAAGGAGCCTTACAGCACCTTGCGCGACACGCTAGCTAATGGAGTTCATAACCTTTGGAATCGCCTGCGCAATCCATCTCTTTCGGGAAGCAATGATGAGATCGAAGAGTTCTGGGCACTGAAGGATATCAATTTTGAAATTCAACCCGGCGACCGAGTTGGAATCATTGGCCGCAATGGCGCAGGCAAGTCAACTCTTCTGAAAATACTTTCACGCATCACTGAGCCCACCACAGGAAAATTCACCACCCGTGGGCGCGTCGCAAGCTTGCTTGAAGTCGGAACAGGCTTTCACCCTGAACTCACTGGCCGAGACAACATTTTTTTGAACGGCGCAATTTTGGGAATGAGCAGAGCCGATGTGAAACGTCAATTCGATGCTATCGTTGATTTTTCAGGTGTCGAGAAATTTTTAGACACCCCAGTGAAGCGTTATTCAAGCGGCATGTATGTGCGCTTAGCATTTGCGGTAGCAGCTCACTTAGAACCCGACATCTTAATCGTTGATGAAGTTCTCGCCGTGGGCGACGCAGAGTTTCAAAAGAGATGTTTAGGCAAGATGGAAGAGGTTGGAAAAGAAGGACGAACGGTTGTTTTTGTGAGTCACAATATGGGGGCTGTTCAATCCTTTTGCAATTGCACAATGATTCTCGATTTTGGGAAAATCATCCACAAAGGCAATGAAGTAAAAGAGGGAACTCAATTTTTTTCGAGTCTTCTATCATGCTCTTTCTTATCAAAAGAAGACATCTCAACTGTTTCAAATGAGTTTTTCTCCTTGACGGATTTCAGTTGGAATACCCCCAGCCAAGCAAAGCAATGTTGCATTTTCCGAAACGACAATATCCCCTCCGTGAAAATACAAGTCGACATGCATCAATTAGCATCAAGCTTCAATATTGGCGTTGCTGTTTATGATCACACTGGCACAGAGATATTCTGGTCAAATAACACCGACGATCTGAATTCAAACACGCATCAATTGTCAATTGGGCTAAACACACTCTACTGTCAGCTTCCCTGTAATTTTTTAAACGAAGGGGAATACCAAATTCGCCTTATGTCAAGCCTGCATTTCCAGAAATGGCTAGTAAACCCAGAATCATCGGCTCCGACCATCCCGCTTATCATTCAAGGAGGATTGAGCCGTTCTCCATTTTGGTTACAAAAAAGACCAGGAATATGTGCACCAATTCTCAAATGGGATCGGAGGTAAAACATGAGCTTTCAAATCATCATCAAAGTTAAACTGCACCAATACGCAACTTTATTACATAGTTGGCTGGGCATCCGACTTCAACCAAGGCCAGTAAGAGAACAAATTAGAAGAATACGAGACGCCGCAAAAAAGTACCAGCGCCTTCTGTTAGAGAAGGGGCTACGCAATGTTACAGCCCAAGCTCCGCATCCAGCCTCTGATCCCTGTTACCAATTCAAGCTGATTCCATTTAAATCAGTGAGTGGATCTATTACCGCACATCTATCATTTGGAGAACAGTGCGTAATCTCTGATTTCCTACACGATAATGCAGTTGCATTTGATATAGGAGCGTTCCATGGTGAATGGACACAGTCCGTACTCAAAGAGCACAAAAATGTACGGGTATTCTTATTTGAAGCCAGCCCTCAAGCATTCGAAATTCTTCAAAGTACGCTTTCTTCTGCAAACAAAAATTCCATTCAGATTAACAATCTGATGGTTGGAGCCGAAGAACGAGAAAATTCCTTTTTTCAATATGACAAAGACCAAACTCTCAATACCGCATTTAGAAGAGTCTCTGTTGAATCTAGCAACCTCATAGGAGCACCCAAAGAAATTAAAGTTACGTGCATAACTATTGATTCCTTTTGCAAGTCAAATTCAATTTCACATATTCATTTCATAAAAATTGATGCGGAAGGTGCTGAGCATGCAATTCTTGTTGGTGCTAGCCAAATGTTAAATAAAGGCTATATCGACTTTCTTCAATTTAAATATGGTGGAACGTATATCGACTCAGGCATTACACTTGCGAAGCAATTTAATCTTCTAAATTCTTTTGATTATGATGTGTATAAGATCACTGACCAAGGACTTCTATACATTCCTGAATATTTCACTTTTTTAGAAGACTTTGAACAGTGCGATTATCTTGTTGCTCACTCGAGACTTCGCTCTATTCTGCTTGGTTACCCGCCATCAATTCCATTCTTTTTAGATCAATTTGACTCCACTCAAATCGCACGAAAGGGGGTGATGCATGTCGGTGCTCACCTTGGTGAAGAAGTTTCAAATTACAAAATGGCTGGTTTTCAAAACATCGTTCTTGTTGAAGCAAACCCCGAGCTAGTAACCGAACTACAAGCAAAATTTGCTAAAGATAAGGATGTTCAAATCCTTCATTTTGCCGCTTGCGACCGGTCTGGAATCATTCAGCTGAATATCACCAACAAGGATCATCAGTCCAGCTCAGTATTGCCTTTAAAGAAGCATAGCGAGATCTATCCAGAAATCTTGGTCGAACGAACGGTTGAGGTCCCAGCAATGAGCATCGACGAAAGTTTTAACAAGTTCGATTTGGATATGAATAAGTTCAACATACTCAGCTTTGACATTCAGGGGGCTGAATTAATGGCTCTCAACGGCTCTAGACAATTACTCAAAGGGATTGATGTCATTTGCACCGAAATCAACTTTGAGGAGCTATACGCGTCTTGCCCAATGCTTGCAGACCTAGATCAATTTCTTGAACGGCATCAGTTTAGACGCATTAAAATGATTACACCATTCCATCGTTCTTGGGGTGACGCGATTTATTTGCGAGATTCAAATTTACCGAGCATCAATTAAGGATACGAATGGCTGCGGCTCAATTAACATTTACGCGCTATGCAAATGATTTAAAGGAGCTTTTAATCAGATTCCTTTATACGAATGCACAAAATATTTTGCTCTTAATTTTTCTGCGAACACAACGATTTCAAATGCTCAATCACTTAACCATAATCCTTTTGAATATTCGTCCCAAAAGACTCATTAAAGACAATACAATTCAATGGGTCATTTTTTCTTTTGATCGCCCGATGCAATTAGAGGCTCTTCTAAAAAGTTTTTCTTCTTTTCATCCAAATGAAACAAACGTCCACATACTCTTTAGAGCGAGTCCAGGCTCAATGGATTCTGCATATGCAGAACTGATACACGAATTCAAGCACAGCCAATATTCATTCATTCGAGAGGCAAATTTTAAAAAAGATCTAATGTCTATTTTACATGGTTCATGTTGCTCAATGGTTTCATTTTTAGTTGATGACATTATATTCCTTGCTCCAATGCCTTTAAAATCAGCAGGCAAATTAATCAATCGAGGTGCCGTATATAGTCCTCGTCTTGGAATTAAGACTCAGTACAGCTATGCAAGCCGAGTAAATTTCCCGACCCCGTCTTTCATTTCTGAAAATGCATTTCCAAATTTATCGCTGTGGAAATGGAATCAAGGAATGGTTGAATGGAATTATCCAATCTCACTTGATGGCCATATTTTTTTGCTAAGTGAATTTATTGCAATGGCAAAAGTGGTAACGTTTGAGAGCCCCAACCAATTAGAAGCAAAGCTTCAGGCCTTTCTCGGGATATTCTTATCTCGCTTTGGGGCGTGTATGGCCAAACAACAACTGATAAATATCCCAGCCAATAAAGTACAGAGCGACTATCCAAATCGCTATGGAAATATTTCTCAAGAAGAATTATTAAACCTTTGGAATCAGGGTTATCGAATCAATCCATTGAGAATTCCTACTCCATCGTTCACATCTCCGCATGAAGAACTCGATTTACTGTCTGCCTTGGAGAAATGATGACACCAAAATTTTCTGTTGTTATTCCTACCTATAATCGAGCAAAGCCACTTGTTAAATGTTTGGAATCTTTGGTGGCACAAACATTCAAAGATTTTGAAGTTCTTGTTTGTGATGACGGGTCAACAGATAATACGCAAGAAATCACGCAACAATTTACCGACAAGCTATTTCTGCACTACATTTATTCCGCAAACTCAGGAAGCCCCGCTCGTCCTCGAAACATTGGCATCAAAAATGCCGCGAGTGAGTGGGTTTGTTTTTTAGACTCTGATGACTGGTGGTACCCTGAAAAGCTATTTGTAATGAGTCAGCATCTGGACGGCAATGACATTCTGTATCATGATCTCGATATTTTCAATTCAATGGGAAAATCGGGGAAAATTACTGCTCGCAAAATGCATTCACCAGTATTCATCGATTTGCTTTATCGGAAAAATGCGATTCCAAATTCTAGTAGTGTTGTTCGCAAGTCCAAGCTTTTCGAAGTAAATCTAATCGCAGAAATTCCAACAGAAGATTTTGATCTATGGCTGAGACTATCTCAAGTTACGGAAAAATTCTTGTATATTCCCCAGTGCCTTGGAGCCTATTTTTATTCTGAATCTGGAGACAACATTTCTTCGCCTTCGAAAATGCGATTGAGTGAATTGGCAATTGTGGATCGCTATTTTGACAAGATCCCTCAAGATTATATATCACATATCATGCTTGTTTGGTTCTATGGTACAGCACGAAATCTCCATT
>Ga0302293_10000571_pt1 | contig 19437 bp, 24 predicted proteins | sample III_Fen_N2_2_FD_198758 | JGI IMG/M metagenome (GOLD analysis project Ga0302293, IMG submission 198758) | Peat permafrost microbial communities from Stordalen Mire near Abisko, Sweden - III_Fen_N2_2 | ecosystem: Environmental > Terrestrial > Soil > Wetlands > Permafrost | place: Sweden: Abisko...
CTGTTCTAAAAATAGCTGATGTTGGTATTTCTGTTAACAATGGAGTTGATGTAGCAAAAGAAACTGCAGATATTATATTGTTGAATAAAAATCTTCATGTTCTTAAAGATGGTGTTATAGAAGGGCGTAATACTTTTCAAAATACTCTTAAATATATAAAAATGGGATTTAGTTCAAATTTTGGAAATATGTTTTCTATGATGGGAGCTTCATTTATATTGCCATTTTTCCCAATGCTTTCATCTCAAATAATATTTAATAATTTTTTATATGATCTTTCTCAGACAATGATACCAACCGATTCAACTGATTTTGAGTCGGTTAAAAAACCATTAGTATGGGATATGAAAGAATTTTTCAAATATATTATTGTATTTGGACTTATTAGTTCTGTGTTTGATTTTGTGACATTTTTTGTCCTTTATCGAGTATTTAACTTAGATGCTTCACATTTTCAAACCGGATGGTTTATAGAGTCTATAGCTACACAGATATTGGTTATATTTATTATTAGAACTAAGAGGGTGCCGTTCTTCAAGAGTAAACCTGGTATTTATGTAGCACTATCTACTCTTACTATTGTAAGTATTGCTTGGATAATTCCGTATACTTTCCTTGGTCCAATTCTTTCATTTAATCCATTACCATTTTCATTATTGTTGTTAATAGCTGGTATTGTATGTTGTTATCTTGTAATAGCCGAAGCTTCAAAATATTTCTTCTATCGTGTATTTCCTAAGGCTCCATAAAATTACATTTTAAAAATAAAAAACATATATGATATAATCTTTATATGAATATATTCAAGAGAATTTTTGTATTTTTTGATAAATTAGAAGATAGAATTAGAGGTAGGCTGAGCCACAGACCGCTTGTATATGCTTTTATCGGTAGTATCAGTGTTGTTTTGATTTGGAGGGGGATCTGGGAGATCGCAGATAATATGCTTATGCCAGGATGGTTATCTCTGGTTATAGGACTTATTATTGCTGGAATGACTGGTCTTTTTGTTTCTCTTTTTATTGGAGATAAGATTATTTTATCTGGTATTAATCACGAGAAGAGAGTTGATGAAAAAACAGAAGAAGAAATCAAAAATGAAGAATTAGTTTTAACAGAAATAAAAGAAGATTTGGATGAAATAAAAAAGAATCTTTTAAATAAATAAAATGACCAATCTTCCTGTAATAATATCAGCTCTTCCTTTCTTAGTATTTTTATTTCTTTTATTTATAAAAAAAACATCACTACTGAAAGCTTCTATTTTTCTATTGGCTTTTTATACAGTCCTAGCTTTATTTTATTGGAAAATATTTCCGTCATTTTTGTATATATCTTATGGTAAGGGATTTTTAGTTGCTCTTGATATATTTTTTATTGTTTTTGGTGCTATATTTTTTCTTGAGATACTTCAAGAATTAAAGATTATTAAAAATCTATCATATCACTTAGAAGGATTTTCTAGAGATTATAGAATTCAAATAATTATAATAGCTTGGTTTTTTGAGAATTTCTTAGAAGGTACCGCTGGTTTTGGTACAGCTGGGGTAATAGCTGTCCCTCTACTTATCGGTATCGGTTTAACTCCTATAAAAGCTTTAGTAGTAGGACTTCTTGGTAATAGTACTGCTGTTTTATTTGGAGCAGCTGGAACTCCTATTAAAGTAGGGTTTGCTGGATTAAATATTGTAGGCGTTCCTCTTATATCTTCATTATTAAATTGTGTAGGATTTATTATTCCGGTTTTTATGTTATGGATAATAACCCGTGATAGATTAAATCCAAAGAAAGAGTTTTTAGATGCATTACCATTTTCTATTTGGGCTGGTTTTGCTTTCGTTATACCATCTGTCTTTGCTGTATTTTTAGGACAAGAATTTCCTTCTATTTTAGGATCTATTGTTGGATTGGTATTAGTTATGATAACCACAAGATTTCATATTTTTACACCAAAAGAAACTCTCAGACTAGGTGAAGAAAAAAAGATTGAATTTTCTATGTCAATTTTTAAATCATTTCTTCCTTATATCTTTTTGATAATATTTTTAATTCTAGGAAAGATATTATTAGGTGGAGTTGGTATTCCTATTAATCCAGGTTTTAATTATACTTTTAATTTATTTAATCCAGGTTTTTCTTTTGTTCTTGCTGGTTTGTCTGTTCTCTTAATTTGGAAAAGTAATTTTAAGATTTTATTTAATTCTGCATCGACTGCTCTTAGGGAAACTATGAACCCTTTTTTGATTATTGTCTTTATGTCTACGATAGTTCAAATAATGATAAATTCTGGGCAAAATATGTCTGGAATACCAGCAGCTATACTACTTATCGCAAAAGGCTTTGAAACCTCTCTGTTGCCGTTTTTTGCCCCATTTATAGGTGCTTTTGGAACCTTTATTACTGGAAGTGCTACTGTTTCAAATATTATGTTTGGTAACTTCTTTAATATGTCTGCGAATACTCTTAGTTTTAACGTTGGGTTAATATTATCTCTTGGTGTTGTTGGAGCTTCTGCTGGAAATATGATTGCTCTTGCAGACATACTTTCTGCTGAGGCAGTAGCTAAAGTTAAAAATTCTGAAATAGAAATTATAAAAGGGGTTATTGTTCCTTGTCTTATTTATCTTATTGTTGTTGGAATACTAGGAATGTTATTAACAAGATTTATATAATTAATTATGTTTATTAAAGTCCGAGTTGTAGCAGGTGCTAGAAAAGAAAAGATAGATAAAAAATCTGATAATCATTTTATGATATCAGTTAAAGAACCAGCTGAAAGAAACCTAGCTAATAATCGTATCTGTGAAATTATTGCTTTGAATTTTAATGTTTCAAGGAGTGCTGTAAGAATAATAAATGGACATCAGAGTTCCAGTAAAATACTATCAGTGAATATTTAGTTTATATTTGATATAATATAAGTATTAATAATAATTTAGCATTTTAAATATGACAACAAATATAAAAGCAACGGGTATCGACCTAACTCCAGCTATTACTGATTATGTTAATAAGAAAATAGAATCTATTCAAAAGTTTGTTGGTGCTGATCAAGATATAAGTATCTATGTTGAAGTTGGTAAAACAACTAAACATCACAAGCAAGGTGATTATTTTAAGGCTGAATTTGATGTAAAAATAGAAGGGGAGAGTTTCTTCACTTCGTCTGAAAAGAGTGATTTATATAAAGCAATTGATGATTCAAAAGATGAAATTGTTCGCAGGATTATGAATTTTAAGAAAAGAAAAAATACTCTCTTTAAGAGAGGTTCAATGAGTGTTAAAAAGATGCTAAAGGGAATATCAAAGAGAAACCCTTTTACTTCAAAATATTAGACTTTAAAAAATCTTGGTAACTTATTTCTTTTTTACCTTCGGGAATGACTCTTTCTATAATGAATGAGTCATTTTCGTATTTGGCTTTTACTATTTTGATTCGTATGTCTTTGTTATCTTTTTGTGTAAAGAAATATACACCTGGCCATCCATAAAAAGCTCTGTATTTATTATAGTTTTCTTTTTGGTTGATACTTGGATTAATCAGGCCGTCCTCTTTTTTTATTTTTTTACAGAAAGTAGCTTTTTCTTCTTCTTGATATTTTGGATTTATATTTTTACTGTAAATATCGGGTATGACACTACAAAGAGCTTCTCCTCCTAATTTTATTAAACTAGCGCGTAGTTCTTCTTTTGTTGCATCTATATCAATAGGAACTTCTATTTCTTTTATTATTGGGCCGCTGTCTAATTTAAATACCATCTGTTGGATGCTTATACCTGTAGTAGTATCTCCGTTTAAAAGAGCTCCTTCGAGTGGTGAAGCACCTCTGTATTTTGGTAGGAGTGAATAATGAATATTTATAGTTCCTAGTTTGGGTGATTGAATAATATTTTCTGGTAAGATTTTTCCATAAGCAACAACAATAGAAAGATCAATATTAAAATCATTGAATTCTTTAATAAAATCGTTATCTATTTTTTCTGGTTTTAAACACTGGATATTGTGTTCGATTGCCCATATTTCAACGGGTGTTTTGTTTATATGCATACCACGACCAGATCTTGATTCTGGAGAGGTGATTATTATTTTAGGTATATATCCACCATTAAATAAGATATCGAGTGTTTTACTTGATACTTCTGGTGTTCCCCAAAATGCGAAATTATAATTTTCCATATTAGTTAAAAGCTTCTTCCTGTGACACTTCACGAAGATCTTTTGCTTTGTCTATAAATAAAACTCCGTCTAGGTGGTCATTCTCATGTTGGAAAATATGAGCCAATAATCCACTACCTTGTTTAGTGAATTTCTTTCCTTGTTCGTTGTAGGCTTCAACCGTAGCTTTTGTTGCACGGCGTACTTTACCATAAATAGGACGGACAGATAGGCATCCTTCGGACATAAGTTTTTTATCTTTAGATATTTTACTTAGTATTGGATTTATAAAAACTAAATCCTTTGACTTTGCTTTTAATGAATTAATATTAGGATTTCTTTCATCTGCAAAATCTTCATCAAAGACTCTTCCTGATACCACAAAAATTCTTAGAGATACTCCTATCTGAGGTGCTGCAATAGCCACACCATCATCCTGAGAGTGAAGTGCTTCTGCCATATCTTTAATTATTTTTTGTATTTTAGGTTTTACTATATCTGCAATGGGAACATTAACAGCTATTTTTCGTAAAACTGGATTTTCACTTTGAACAATTTCAATCATAATATTTTTTTATACTAAAATTAATTTTACAAATTTTTTATGTAATCCAGTAAGTCTGGAAGTTTAACAGTCTCTTGTGAACGATTGCTCATATCACGAAAGATTACTGAATTTTCTAATGCTTCTTTTTGTCCAAAGATTATTGCATAACGCATTTCTAATTTTTCAGCTACAGCTAGTTGTGCACCAAGATTATCTTTTGAGATTGATTGAGCTATTGGCACTTTACCTTTTCTTAGAATTTCTATTACATTTATGGATTTTAGTTTTGCATCAAATCCAAGTTGGATGAAATATATTTTTGGTTTTTTGATTATTCTAGGACTTAGTTTTGCAAACCAAGGAGCTTCTACTACTCTGTCTACTCCAATACTAGAGCCAACTGCAGGAATATCCTTCTTACTTCCTAATTGTCGTCCTAGGTAGTCATAGCGTCCACCTGAAGCGATTGTAATCTTCTTACCATCTTCTTCATTTACTATCATTATTTCAAAAACAGTTCTTGTATAATAAGATAATCCACGAACAAGACACTTGTTTATAGTATAAGGTATTTCCATTTCTTCTAAATATTCTAATACTTCTTTGAAGTGTTTTTTACAAGCAGGGCATAGGTGTGACAATGTCTCTGGTGCATTTTGATTTAGTTCAATAGTTCTTTCTTCTTTGGAATCAAGAATTCTAAGAGGGTTTACCTTTAGTCTTTCTTTGTCTATTGCGGGTAGTAGATTTATATGTTTTTTATAATAAGAAACTAATTCTTTTATATAAGAAGCACGGCATTCCTTGTCTCCGATTGAGTTTATATCTATAGAAAGATTTGTGGCTCCAGCTTCTGTAAGTATTGTCCATGCTGTTTTTATAACAAGAGCATCTAATATACTTTTTTCACTTCCGATTGCATCCATATCGAATTGCCAAAATTGACGATAGCGTCCTTTTTGTGGATTGTCATGTCTAAATATAGGTCCATAGTTATAAAATAAAACAGGCTGGGGGAGAGTTTGCATTCCGTGTTCAATATAACTTCTCATTAATCCTGCTGTATGTTCTGGGCGTAATGCTAAATGATCACCACCTTTTGTTTTAAGTGTATACATTTCCTTGTCTATGATATCTGTTCCGATCCCAATAGAACTTGTGAAAACATCCTCGTATTCTACGATAGGAGTGTCTATAGGTTTGAATCCATAATAAACAGCAATCTCTTGTGCTTTTTCAAAAAAACCTTGGAATTGATAATATTGAGTATCAATAATATCACGCATACCTTTTACACTAGTAAGCTCCTTCATCTTCTTTTTTTCTGTACTCATATATTATTTAGCTTCTTTATATGAACCTGGTAAATAAGATATATCTTTGACTGGTAGGAGTCTTAGATATGCACGCCCTACTAATAACTTCTTTGGAACTAATCCCCAAGAACGAGAATCAGAACTTCTATTTCTGTTATCTCCCATTACAAAATATTGATCAGCACCTGTTTCGTAAGTTGTTCCTTCAAAATCTTTTTCATTTATATAAGGTTCTTCTAGTATAAAACCATCAGGATTTTCTTTATTGATTATTTTTACTTTTCCATTACTGATTACTATTTTTTCATTTGGCATTCCTATTACGCGTTTAATAAAAAATCTTGTTGGGTCTCCAGGGTATTTAAATATGACAACATCTCCACGATGTGCACCATTTAAAATATAAGATATTTCATCAACTATTAAGTATTGTCCATTTTGAAATGTTGGAACCATTGATTCACCACTGACAACAAATGGTTGAGCTATAAACATTCGAACAGGGATAACAATTGCAAGAGCTAGTGCTGCAAATTTAACTAAATCCCATAAATTTTTAAGATGCTCCTTGATTTTAGATTCTCTAGGAACTTTGTTACCACTAGATGAATTAATATTATTTTCCATATAGGCCATATTTTAACATACAAGCACTATTGACGGAATATCTTTTTGTGTGCTGTAATACTTTTTGTGTATTTGATATATGAAAATATTTTTATTTAAATATTTATGTTACAATAAAAATCATGATGTTAATTGTTGGGTTAGGAAATCCAGGAAAAGAATATGAAAAAACTCGCCACAATTGTGGAAGAATAATTCTTGAAAATATTGCAAAGGCAAATGATTTTTCTTTATGGCGTGATGATATGAAATTAAAATCACTTCGTTCAAAAGGAGAGATTCTTAATGATGAGAAAGTAGAATTTCTTTTACCAAATACTTTTATGAATAATTCAGGTCTTGCTGTTGCTCCTCTTATTGATTCTTCTAAAAAATTAAAGAATTTAATTGTTGTTTATGATGATATGGATATTCCTATTGGAAGTTTAAAGATTTCTTTTAATCGTAGTTCAGGTGGGCACAATGGACTAGAATCTATTATTAAAAAAGTTAAATCTCGTGAATTTATTCGTATTCGTATCGGAGTTTCTCCTCATACTCCAACTGGTAAAATAAGAAAGCCAAGCGGGGAAGCTGCAGTTTTGAAATTTCTCCTTGGTCCACTAAAAGAAGATGAATTAAAAGAATTAAAAAAGTTATCAAAAAAAGTAGAAGAGATTATATCTATGATTGCATCCGAAGGTAAAGATAAAGCGATGACATTATATAATTAATTTTAAGTTGACAAATTATATAATTATATTATTCTCTAACTAAGGATAATTAAAACTGAACATTATGTACGAAGATGACGAAGATTATGAAATTTTCGATGAGGTAGACCCAGAGGATGGAGGGTCTTTACCTGACGAATTTAGAGGAATTAGTGAAGATTAAATTCTTTTTTATAATCAAAAACCTCTATCGATTTATCGATAGAGGTTTTTTTAATTAGTAATTGGTGATTACTTTTATTCTGCTTTAGCTTCTCCTTTTTCTAGAAATACAAGTGTCATTCTTTGGTCTTTTGGTTCAAATAATGTAACTTGGAAGTCATAAGTTTTACCTAGTTCAAGAGTCTTTTTAAGCTTTTCTTCTGAACCGAAACTTGAGTTATGAACTAATCCAGCAACACCTTGTTTGATAGAAACTAGAGCTCCGTGTTTGTTGAATTTAATAACAACACCTGAAACTATATCTCCTTTCTTTAATGTACTTTCAAATTCATTCCAAGGATTTTCTTTTAAGGCTTTGATTGAAAGAGATATTTTACCATCTTTGATTTCAATAATTTTTGCCTTAACATTATCTCCAACTTTGAACATTGAACGAGGATCTTCTACTAGACCCCAATCGATTTCAGATATGTGAACTAGACCTTCTAATCCTTCTTCTATCTTTAGGAATACTCCGAAGTCAACGATACCAGCAACTGTACAGTCTACTTCATTGCCAACTGTATATTTACCGATTATTTCTTGACGCTCTTCTGGGTTATTATCTTTTTCAGAGAAAATAAGTTTTCCTTCTTTTGGAAGAGCTGAAATCATAACTACATTGATACGCTTACCAACGAGCATTTTAAGAGCCTTAAGAATTTTATCTTTATCTGAATCTTCAACGCGAGGATAGTGTTCACTCTTAAGCTGTGATGCTGGAAGGAATCCTGCGATACCTTGCCATTCAAGTATAAGACCACCTTTGTTTGCTTCTTTAACTGTAAGTTCAAGAGTTGCTTTTGATTTGATAGCTTTATCAGCTTCACTCCAAATAAGAGCTTGTTTAGCTTCTTTCAAAGAGATTTCAATATAACCTTCTTCGTTATCTGTTGAAACAACCTTAGCTTTAACAACATCACCAATGTTTATTTTCTTGATGATATCTTTAGCATTAATAAATTCTCTTCCGTAAATGATACCTGTTCCGAATGGAGAAAGGTCAATATATACAGATGACTTTTGGATTAATATAACAGGACCTTCTACAAGACTATCTACTTGTGGTGGAAGTTCTGCTTTATCAAGCATTTTACCAACACTTGAAAGTTCAACTTTTGCATGTTCTGCAATTGTTGAAACAACGTCTTTTTCTTCTTCTTTTTTCATATATAAATTAAAAAAACCGCTTAATGCGGCCGCAGCTGAAGATCTTTTTGTTTTTATCTAAATAAATGCAAAAAGGGTTAACCTTCAAACCGAGCTTATAATAGATACAACTATACTATAAATATCCTATTTACGCAATCTTATAGGTCTTATTTGAATTGTCTTAATTAATTCTCAGATAGAGGCCTTGCCTCTATCTAGCGGATTTAATTTTTAGTATAATAAAAAATATGAGTATACGAAGACAACCTTTTGTAAATGGGGAAATGTATCATGTTTATAACCGTGGTGTAGATAAGCGTGATATTTTTTTGGATAAAAATGATACTTATCGTTTTATTGAAAGTGTTAAAGAGTTTAATCAAATGAATGGTGTTAATAGTCTCGCAAATCTTCGTAAAACTAAACAAACTTTACAGATAGAGGCCTTGCCTCTATCTGGAGTAAAATCAAAAGAACCACTAGTAGAAATTATAGGATATTGTTTTAATCCAAATCATTTTCATTTTATTTTAAGACAAGTTTCAGATAATGGTATTTCAAAGTTTATGCATAAATTGCAAGGTGGTTATTCTTATTATTTTAATATAAAAAATACTCGATCAGGTTCTTTATTTCAGGGTAAATTTAAATCACAAGTAATTATTGGAGAAGATTATTTTAATAAGTTAATAGGCTATGTAAATAAAAATCATTTAATTCATAGTATTCCAGAAAATAAAAATGATTTAGTCTTTTCAGGAGATTACGAATATGAAAATAATAAATTTAATATTATTTCTGAAAAAGAAGCTAAAAATATATTAGAAATTTTTGGAGGTGTAAATAAATTTAAAAAGCATTGTGATGAAATAGTTTCAATAATTAGAGAGGAAAGAGGGAAGAAATCTTTATTAGAAGATGAGGATTTAAATGTAATTATTGAAAGTCTCCCAGATAGAGGCCTTGCCTCTATCTGAGGATTTTGGGGTTTTAGGGGTGTTATTGTGGAATTATTGTATTTTTAGTTAATTTTTTCTTTCTATTTTTATTTTTATTTGATATAATATACCAATGATTATTACATATCTTGGTAAACAATTCTTTAAAGTTCAACAAGGAGACTTGGTTGTAGCTTTTAACCCTATTAGTAAAGATTCTAAATCGTCCGCTATGGCTTCACGCTTTGGTTCTGTTATTGCATTATCTACTACAAATCATCCTGATTATAATGGTTTTGATATGGTGTCTCATGGAGAAACTGTTCCTTTCGAAATAAAAGGTCCTGGAGATTATGAAATAAAAGATATTTTTATAAAAGGTATTATGACTGAAACAGAAATATCTGGTAAAAAATATATCAACACTATCTACTCATTAACAATTGAAAATATTTCTCTTTGTTTTTTGGGTTGTGTTAATCAAGGTAAATTTAACGCTGAGGTTCGTGGTCAGATTGATTCACCAGATATATTATTTGTTCCAGTTGGAAATAAAGAATTACTTTCAACTTCAGATGCATATAAACTAGCAGTATCACTAGAACCTAAGATTATTATTCCGATGGATTATGAAAGTAGTGATTTGAAAGCTTTCCTTAAGGAAGGTGGACAAGAGCAAGTTAAAGCAATCGAAAAGTTAACTATTAAAGCAAAAGAAATCATTGGTCGTGAAGGGGAAATTATCGTTTTATCATAATATTTTAAAATTTTATGCGAGCATATATAAAAAAATTAAAAACAAAAGATGAAGAATCCAGAAAACAAGTATTGTTTATTACACTAGGAATTTCTATGTTCATAATAGGTTCTATTTGGATATATGGTTTAACTGGTAGATTTGATAAAAAAGTTCAAGAGCAAGCAAGTGCAGATGTTAAACCTTTCGCTCTTTTTGCAGATTCACTTTCTGTTGCTTATAAAAATATTACTGCAAGTGTTGGAAATATTTCATCACCAAAAGAAGAAACTAAAAAGAAAATCGATTTAATAGTTGTAGATAATTCTGTAAATCAATAAAATATTATGGCAAAAAAAGAAGAAATAAAACCTGAACCTATTAGTAGTCATGTAAATGTAGTGACTGTTGATATCAATAAAGAGATGAGAGAATCTTTTATTGACTATGCGATGTCTGTTATTACAGATCGTGCACTTCCTGATGTTCGTGATGGATTAAAACCAGTTCACCGTCGTATCTTGTATGCTATGACAGAAATGGGACTAACTTCATCTGGACGCTTTCGTAAAAGTGCGGCAGTAGTCGGAGATGTGTTGGGAAAATATCACCCTCATGGTGATACTGCTGTTTATGAATCTATGGTTAATATGGCCCAATACTTTTCTCATAGATATCCACTAGTTCACGGACAAGGTAACTTTGGTTCTATTGATGGAGATGGAGCAGCTGCTATGCGTTATACTGAGGCTAAAATGTCTCGTATTTCTTCTCTCTTACTTCAAGACTTAGAAAAAGAAACAGTTGATTTTATTCCAAACTATGACCAAACTCGTAAAGAGCCAACTGTTCTTCCTACTTTAGTTCCAAACCTACTTTTAAATGGAACACTTGGAATCGCTGTTGGTATGGCAACAAATATACCTCCTCATAACTTAGCAGAAGTTATCGATGGAACTTTACATCTAATAGAAAACAAAGATGCAACTACTGAGGACTTAATGCAATTTATTAAAGGTCCAGATTTTCCTGTTGGTGGAATAGTTTATGGACAAGCTGATTTATTGCATGCATATTCTACTGGCCGTGGTGGAGTTGTTACTCGCGGAGAAGCAGAAATTGTAGAACAAAAATCTGGAACTTTCCAAATTATAATTACTTCTATTCCTTACCGTGTAAATAAATCTACACTAATAGAAGCTATCGCTACTTTAATACAAGAAAAGAAATTAGAAGGAATAAAAGGACTTCGTGATGAATCTACAAAAGATATTCGTGTCGTTATCGACCTTAAGTCTGGTGTATTTCCACAAAAAGTTCTTAACTTTATTTACAAACATACACAACTTGAACAATCATTTAACTTCAACATTGTTGCTCTTGTTGATGGAATACCACAAACACTATCTCTAAAGAGTTTACTTTCTGAGTTTATTGGCCATAGAGTAAATGTTGTTCGTCGTCGTACTGAATTTGATTTACGAAAAGCAAAAGACCGTGAGCATATACTTCTAGGACTTAAAAAAGCTCTTGATCATATAGATAGAGTTATTACTGTTATTAGATCTTCTAAAGATACAGCAACAGCAAAATTAAACTTAATGAAAGAGTTTAAGTTCTCTGATCTACAAGCAACTGCAATTCTAGAAATGAAACTTCAGAAGTTAGCAGGTCTTGAAAGAAAAAATATAGAACTTGAATTAAAAGAAAAACAAGATTTAATTAAAGAGCTAGAATCATTGCTTGCAAGTCCAAAGAAAATGCTTGGTGTTATTTCTGATGAACTTAGAGAAATCAGAGCTAAATACGAAGATGTAAGAAGAACTCGTATTGTAAAAGGAGGAGTAAAAGCTATTAACGAAGAAGATTTAATTCCAGAAAAAGAATCAGTCTTAGTATTTACTAAGGGTGGCTATGTTAAGCGTACAGACCCAAGTGAATACAGAGCTCAAAAGCGTGGCGGAGTTGGAGTTATCGATATAGAACCAAAAGAAGAAGATTTTGTGACAATGCTTTTGTCATGTAATACTCACAGTGATTTACTATTCTTTACAAACCTAGGTAAAGCTTACCAGATAAAAATGTATGATATTCCAGAAGGTAAGCGTGCAACAAAAGGTAAATCAATAATGAACTTTATCTCACTTGAAGGTGACGAAAAGGTTACATCAATACTACCTATAGATAAAGAAGTAAAGAAAACAGTTGAACATCTAATGATGGTTACTTCTATGGGTACTGTTAAAAAAGTAAGTGCTGAAAGTTTCAAAGATGTTCGCCGAAGTGGTCTTATTGCTATTAAACTTGAAAAAGGAGATGAACTGCAAGCAGTATTGGCTATTATCAAAAACGACGATGTAATGCTTGCAACAACACTTGGTCAATCTATAAGATTCAAAGAAAGTGATGTTCGCGAAATGGGCCGTGCTGCAGGTGGAGTTAGAGCTATAAAATTATCAAAAGATGATTTTGTTATTGGTGTTGATAGAATTCCAAAAGGGGAAACTAACTTAACTCTACTTACATTAAGTTCAAATGGTCTTGGTAAGAAAACAAATATAAAAGAATATAAAACTCAGAAGAGAGGAGGTTCTGGTATTAAAACAGCAAAAGTTACACCAAAGACTGGTAAGCTTATTGTTGCAAAAATGGTAGGTGAAGAGAATGAAATCATTGCTGTCTCTCAAAAAGGACAAGTGATTCGTGTTGACCTTAAATCTATTCCTACATCTGGAAGACAAACACAAGGAGTAACTGTTATGAAAATGCGTGCAGGAGATAGTATCGCTTCTATTACTTGTTTATAGGATTTTAAAATAAAAATATATCATTTATTAATTCAATATATGATATAATAAAAGTATGTTTTTAAAGCCAGAAAAAAATATTGCCTTACTCGGATTAAAAGAAGGTATGTCTGTAGCTGATTTTGGATCAGGTACTGGTTTTTATTCTATTGCTTCTGCTCGAAAAGTTGGTCCTACTGGTCATGTCTACGCAGTGGAAGTTCAAAAAGATTTTCTTAAAAAATTAGAAAGTGAAATAAAAGAATTACATTTATCAAATATAGATTGTATTTGGGGAGATGTTGAGAGAGTTAATGGTACCAAGCTAAAAAAAGAATGTGTTGATGCTGTTATTATTTCAAACATACTTTTTCAAGTTGAAGATAAGCTTGGACTTATAGATGAGGCTAGACGCATTCTTAAAAAAGATGGCAAGGTCTTACTCGTAGACTTAGCTCAGCCTCTCGGTGGAGAAGATAAATCAAGTCACTATATTGTGTCTTCTGACGAAGCTATTAATTTATTTCAAAAAAGAGGATTTAAAGTTCTCGAAAAAATTTCGACCTTACCAAATCATTATGGTATAATTTTTAAGTATGAATAATTTTCAAACAGTTCTAGTAGCAATCTTTTTAGCATTTTTTGTTTTTGCTGTCCTTATATTTTCTGGACTCTTAAAAATCGGTGGAAGCTCAAGTACTTCAAGTGCACTAACAGGCAAGGTTATTGTCTGGGGAACATTAGATAGTTCAGATATATATAAAGTATTTGAAACAGCCAATGAAGTAAATAAAAATCTAACAGTTACTTATGTTGTAAAACCAGAAGCAACTTACGAACAATCATTGATTGAAAGTTTTGCAAATGGTACTGGTCCTGATCTATTTATAATGAAGCCAGATATGATATCTAGATTTGAGAAGTTTACTTATAAGATTCCATATCAAAGTTATACAGAAAGAGTTTATAGAGATAATTTTATAGACGGAGCTGATGTCTATCTTGCCTCTGATGGTATTATGGGTTTGCCTTTAGTTGTTGACCCTATGGTTATGTATTACAACAAAAGTATTTTCTCAAATGAAGGAGTATCACAAGTTCCTCAGACTTGGGATGAATTATTTAATTTTAATTCAAAGCTAACAAAGAAAAAAGATGACGGTACTATCTCACAGAGTATGATTGCTCTTGGTAGATATGACAATATAACTCACGCCAAAGATATTCTCGCTACATTATTTATGCAAAGTGGTAATTCTATAATCAGTCGTATCGACAATGGAACTACCGTAACATATTCTCCTGTTTTAAATAGTGATATCTCTGGTACTGGAATAGTAGAAACAGTGCTTAACTTTTTCGTAGAATTTTCAAATCCATCAAATAGTGCTTATACATGGAATCGTTCACTACCTAGTTCATTGGATATGTTTACCAGTGGTAGAGAAGCTATGTATATAGGAAGAGCTAGTGAATTATTTACAATTCAATCCATAAATCCAAATCTTAGTTTTGATATAACTCAAATCTTACAAACTAAGGGGGTAGATACAAAGAAGACTTATGGAGAAATATATGCTCTCGCAACAAATAAAAAATCTACAAATATAAATGCAGCTTTGAATGTCGCTGGTCTTTTGACTACAGGTGATAATGCAAGTAACTTTGCAAAAGCTGTTTCATTACCACCAGTATTAAGAACACTATTGGCTGTTAAACCTACTGACCCTTATTTATCTACATTCTTTAATTCTGCAATAATTTCTAAGTCTTGGATTGATCCAAACTCTGTTGGTAGTGATGCTATATTTGGTGAATTAATTCAAAATATTTTATCAAACAAATTATCAGTAAGTGATTCTATTAATAAAGCCCAAAGTCAATTTGCGCAAATAATTGGTAAATAAATATGAACAAAAAACATTTCTTTATTCTTGCTCTCGTGCTATCTATATCATTTTCAAGTGGTAGTAATATAGCCATAGCTGCTGGTTCTACATCAACAGATGCAAGTGCTGTTACTGTATCTAGTACAAGTAATTCAAAAAGTATAGTTCCTAATTGTGGTAAGCTTGAAACATACAAAGACAGTACTGGTCTTGTAATAAATGGGATTAAAACACCATGTGATTTTAATTATTTTATGATTTTAATAAATAATATTATTAACTTCTTGTTATTTGTTATTGCTACACCACTCGCTGCACTGATTATATGTTATGCAGGATGGTTGTATTTAAGTAGTGGGGGAAGTTCTGAGAATATTTCAAAAGCAAAAAAGATTCTTTTGAATTTAGTTATTGGTTATGTTATAGCATTAGCAGCCTGGTTGATAGTTAAAACTATTCTGAAGACATTGGGAGTAGATCCATCTATCGAAACCTTCTTGAAATAATTATTATTAATATATTAATCTTATGAAAATCTTAAAAGAAAAAAATATAATATCAAAAATACTTTTAAAGTATCGTTTACTGTTAGTTCTAATCGGTTATAGTGCTGTACCTCTTTATTTTGCTAATGCTTTTGAAAAAATCAATAATCCATTAGGAACTAGTGGTCCACAAGATATTCCTTCTTTTATACAAACTATTCTTAACTCGGTTCTTGTCGTCGGTGTGCCTATCATAACACTCGCAATTATTTATACAGGATTCCTTTTTGTTTCTGCTCAGGGAAACTCAGAAGCACTTACAAAAGCAAAGAAGACATTGACATATACTTTAATCGGAGCTGCATTATTACTTGGCTCATTCGTTATATCAAAAGCGATTAAAGGTACGGTCGACGAAATTATAAAATCATCATAATTATTAATATATGAATTTATCAACATCAACAGGATCAACAGCGGCACAGGTTACTTGTAGTAATGCTAATTTATCAAGGGGTATAGGAGAGATTTTTAATTTCTTTAGATGTATTTTAACAAATACAATAATCCCATTACTTTTTACTTTAGCAACAGCTGCTTTCTTGTGGGGGATTATCCAGTATTTCTTAAATCCAGATAATGAAGAAAAGCGCAAAGCTGGTAAGAGTTATATGTTATGGGGACTTATTTCCTTGTTTGTAATGATAGCTATGTGGGGACTAGTTGGAATAATCGCAAATACTTTTGGTGTTCCAAGTCTATTGCCTCAACTTCCAGTAGGTTCAAGATAGGGTTTATTGTTGCAAATATTATATCTTTTTGTGATATAATATAAGAGTAAAAATGTTTTTATATCTTGTCATTGCGGTCGGCATGTAAGATAGAATTATTATAAGAATATTATTAGGTTTAGTTATTTAATTTATGAAAAAAATTATTTCAATCGGTGCTGTTTTAGGCTCATTACCAATGCTTGCATTTGCTGCAGATGCAACTTCAATTCTTGTTAAGATAGATAGTCTATTAAAGATTATTATACCTATCTTAATAACTCTTGCTGTAGTTTACTTTATCTGGGGTGTTATTCAATACACTTTATCTACAGACGAAGAAGCAAAGAAAAAAGCTAAAAGTGGTATCATCCAAGGTCTAATCGGTTTATTCGTAATCATATCTTTCTGGGGTATTATTGCTGTAGTTTCAAATACTTTCCAAGTTGGTCCTGGCTCATTAAATAGTGCTCAATTGCCTGCAGTTCCAGGAGGATACTAATTATACATATTATGGATTTTCATATAATTCCAGTTGCAGAGGCTAGTATAAATACTCTTATGCAGGGTATCAATAAGGTTATTATTAACCCTTTGATATACTTCTTATTTGCTTGTGCTATGGCATATTTCCTTTATGGAGTAGCTCAGTATTTTTTATCTCCGGATAATGAAGAAATTCGCAAGAAAAGTAAGTCGCATATGGTTTCTGGTCTAATTGGTCTGTTTATAATGATATCCGTTTTTGGAATTATGAATCTGATCTTGGGTACCCTCGGTGAACAGAGTAATATTAAAATACAACAAAATGGAGACTATTCTGTAAAGAATATTCAGATAAATTAAGTTAAATTTTAAAACATAAAACACCTAGAGAAATCTAGGTGTTTTATGTTTGTAATTTTAGAAAAAAATGCTATAATAATTTTATTAATTTTTGGCTTGATTATCGTATGGCTGTTTAAGGCCTTATTTTAATTAGTTTAAAAATTATTTGGCCTTATCGTCTAACCAGATTAGACCATAGCGGACATCGGTTTTAAAAGCCGAAATATATTAGAATCAAATTTGGTTTGTAGAATTAAATAATATTTGGCCTTATCGTCTAACGGTTAGGACATCGGCTTTTCAAGCCGGTAATCCGGGTTCGATTCCCGGTAGGGTCACAAAAGCGGTATTTAAAAAGAGCACACTTCTGTGCTCTTTTTCGCTTTTGTGAAAGCGCAGGCATAATTTTTCAGTAGAAAAATTGCCGAGCTGGGGTCGCGAACACTTATGTATTTTATGAGGAACGAAATAAAATACTTAGTGATTTGTGACCTCCAGTGACCCTAAGCAAAGTATCTGCATACTTTGCGTCCGGAAATCGAAGCCCCGTTCGTTTTTCGGTGCTAACCGAAACGAATGGGGATACTGGTTCTGTAAGAACCGATAAGGCTAATGCCGGTCCCAGTAAATTTAGTAACTTGTGACCTCCAGTGACGCTAAGAAAAAAAATTATTGTAGCTTACGTATATTATGAATGCGAAGCATACAAATTATTATTGTAATATTTTATAAATGTAATTACTGTCCTAAATAATGTAATTTTATAGTATAATAAAAATATGAATTCATTTGAAACATGGCAGGTTTGGTTAGGCTGTATACAAGCAGGTATTCTTATGGCTACATTTGCGGGAGCATTTTATGTTGGACTTAAGGCAAATGAAATTAATGATCGCGTACGTATACTACAAGATTATGTTGCAATATCTGTTGTTCCTGATAATTATAATTCCGTAATTAAATTAATGAATGTTGGAAAGGTAAATCTATATCTTTGGGGTTTTGATATGATTGGAAATACTCATCACTTTGATCGCCCGAGATTAATACCTGCAGGTACTAATGATTCTGCTTATTATTACATTGGTACACCTGATATAAAACAGGTTAAGAATGATCAATTTGATTTTAAGTTATATTTAACAGACGAATTTAATAATAAATGGATCACTAATGCTGCTGGAGATGTTACAAAAACTAAAGTTATTAAAGATAAAAAAGAAGTAGATGCTTATTTTTTAAAAGTATGGACATATGATACCTCTAAAAATAACTGGAACTTTTAAAATATTTTTATTATAAATAGAGGTCTAACCTATATCTATAATAAAAATTAAAATTACCTTATTGCTGACACAATAAGGTAATTCCCCAATATTCATTACATAACAGTTTTACGTCTGCATACCCGTTTTTTTATTTGGTTACGGACCAAAGATATACCAGAGAGGCTCTTGTCAGAAAGCTTTATGGAACTGGTGCCACTTTCCTTAATATTGGTAAGGAATTTAAATCGCCCCTGATGCTGGCACAATAAATAATTTATTTACGAGGTTTTAAGTGACCAAGAACACATAAATTATTTATTCAATGAACCAAGGGCGACCGAGTTTTTCTATAAGTATATATAACATAAAAATTATGTATTTTTACTCTAATAAAAAAGACGACCGCCCTCGTTAGAGGGACATTTATAATTATAGCATTTTTATTATTTTACAATAGAAGGTGTAATATTTTTATTTAAATTATTTTGTGTTGAAAAATTTATCCAAGCAAAAGATATTAAGGAAATTATTCCAAGAGGAAGAAAAATAAGAACTAAAATATTATCTATGTTAGCCATTTTTTTATATCTTATTATTTTTTTATCATTCGCCATATTTTTTATATGATTTTTAGGGTCAGGAAATCCACTTGACCTCCATTCATTAGTAAGTTCCATTGAACGTTTTGATAATTGAGCTGTAATCCAGTGAGCAATAAAATTAAAAGTAATTGCTAAAAATAAAAAAATCCAAGAAATTAACAAAATTAAAGGATTGTAAATATAAGTTTTTATATAACCAACAAAACTTATAGTTAAAGCAAAAGCTCCAGTGCTAACAATAAAAATAATATTATTCATAGACTGAAAAGCTCCCATCATATTATTAGAATGTCTATTTAGATTTGTATCAGAGACGTCTATAAAATGTTTTTCTTGTTCTTCATTTGTCATGTGTTTTTATATTATATCATATAATATATATTAATTTATACTTTCTATTTTTTTTATTTCTAATTCTATATA